>Ga0208631_100004_pt1 | contig 245142 bp, 224 predicted proteins | sample LakWasMet38_LOW7_2_FD_183878 | JGI IMG/M metagenome (GOLD analysis project Ga0208631, IMG submission 183878) | Freshwater sediment methanotrophic microbial communities from Lake Washington under simulated oxygen tension - Sediment Metagenome... | ecosystem: Environmental > Aquatic > Freshwater... | reverse complement strand
CGGTTTAAAGAAGATACAGGCTGTATGCGCGGTAATGCGCAAACTTTTACACGCCATCCATGGCATGCTGAAAGCTAAAAAAGAATTTGACGGGACTCGTTTTTACACGTTTCCTGTTGAAGCAAAATCATAAAATTTTATGATTTCTTGCAAAATTGGGCTTGTGGTTTAAGAGAGTATCTACGAGCCGAACTTTTGACCTTGCACGGCCAATACCCCCGAACGGCCTTCCACTTCGCCCCAAACCAGCTCATGACAAGGCAATGCCGTAGTATCTAAGTCGGCAACATAATCTGCCAGCGTACCGATGTCATCTTCGGCTTTTTGCCACAATTGCAGCAGTTTTTCCATGACCGGCAGCAATTTCATACCTTCCAGTTCTGCATGCAAGGTATAGACATGGCCTTCCGGGAAGGGCTTGCGGCTGGCAACGAATACCGCTTCATGCACGTTGGCTTCGGTGATGCCGTTGCAGCCGATCAGCTCGTCCAGCGTCGGCAGGGTGGTGGGGATTTGCGGACATTGGAAGGTCTCGCCTTCCATATGAGGGATAAACGGAGACTGGCCGCGGCAATCGCTGGCATAACGAAAACCCAGTTGCTGTTCCAGTTGTAACGTGTGTTTGTTCAACTGCCAGCCGGCCGCGCCATGCACGGAAGGCTGATGACCGAATACTTGCTGAAATGAATCGATGGCCGCCTGCATTTCTTTTCGGGTCCACTCTGCGTCGCGGCTGGCGACAAAATCCTGCCAGCGGATGTGGTCGTAGCAATGGACGCCTATTTCATGCCCGGCCTGTTCGACTTGGCGCATGATGGCGCGACCTAGGCGGCCGATATGCGGGCCGGGAAGCAAGGTGCCGTAGAGCAGGGTTTTTAGTCCGTAGTGGCTAAGCACCGAGGTGCGCTGAACCTTGCTGAAAAATCCGGGCCTGAATATCCGGCGCAGCGCCCGGCCTGTATGGTCGGGGCCTAGGCTGAAAAGAAAGGTGGCTTTCACGTCGTAGCGTTGATACAGCTCCAGCAATGCGGGTACGCCTTCCAGCGTACCGCGCAAGGTATCCACATCGACTTTCAGCGCGATTTTCATAAGGTTAAGTCTTGATCGATCAGTTCTCTCGCAGCTGCAACTTCATGACTGTAGGCGTCGAAAATTTTACGCAAGGCGTCTTCCACGCTGACTTCCGGTTTCCAGCCCAGTTCTTCCATGGTGTTGTTGATCCAGGGCACTCGGGTTTTAACGTCCTGATAGCCTGCTCCATAGTATTCATTGGCGCTGGTATCGATTAATTCGACTTTAGCGGCCAGCTCCTTATACTCGGGATGCTCCTTGGCGATTTTCAGCATCAGTTCGGCAAGTTCCCTGATTGACAGGTCGTTAGCCGGATTGCCGATGTTGTAGATATTGCCGGTTGCTTTGCCGCCTTCGTTTTTGATGATGCGCACCAAGGCGTCGATACCGTCGCTGACAAAGGTAAAGCTGCGGCGTTGCTGTCCGCCATCGACCAGTTTAATGGATTCGCCTCTGGCGATATGTCCCAGAAACTGGGTTACCACTCGTGAACTGCCCTCTTTTGGCGTATGGATGCTGTCGAGACCGGGGCCTATCCAGTTAAAAGGCCTAAACAGGGTGTAATTTAAACCTTGTTCCTGTCCGTAAGCGCAGATAACCCGGTCCAGCAGTTGTTTGGAGCAAGAATAAATCCAGCGCGGTTTGTTCAGCGGACCCAAGACCAACTCGGATTCGTAAGGATGGAATTCATCGTCCTTGCACATGCCGTAAACTTCCGAGGTCGAAGGGAACAGCACGCGTTTTCTGTATTTAACACAGGCACGGATAATCGGCAGGTTGGCTTCGAAATCCAGTTCGAACACCGCCAGCGGGTGGGTCACATAAGTAGCAGGCGTGGCGATTGCAACCAATGGCAGAATCACGTCGCATTTTTTAATGTGATATTCCATCCATTCATGATTAATGGTGATATCGCCTTCAAAAAAATGGAATCGTTCATTGTCGAGAAAAGATTCAACCCGGTTGGATTGCATATCCATACCATAAACATGCCAATCGGTGGTTTCGAGGATGCGCTTTGAAAGGTGGTGGCCGATAAAGCCATTGACACCCAATATGAGTACGTTCATAAGTTCCTGGTTGGTTATATTAAAGTTGTTAGTCGTTTATTGTCGGAAATAACCGCTCATCATTAGTTAAGGTTTTGAACCCGGTCTGATCCAGTGTTATTCCGTCACAGCTAAGCTGTTCAATACGGAAGCGTTTGTTATCGGCGCAATCTGCGTAAAAATGGCCGTCTTCCCAATAGATACATACTTTGCCTGGGGCCGTAGCGATTTCATCGCTGTAATGGCTGCCGAGCAGGAAAAAACGTTTGCCGTTACTATCGAAAAATGCGCCCGGATAAGGCGGTGCCACGGCTCTGACAAGATTATGGATAGCCCAAGCCGACTGATGCCAGTCGATACGGCCGTGTTCCGGTTTGCGGCCTCCGAAATAACTGCCTTGGGCAAGGTCCAGGGGCTTGGGTTCTATCTTGCCGTCAAGCAATAAAGGCAAGCAGCGATTTAGCAGTGTTTTTGCGGCCGGTGTCAGTTTTAAAAAAACATCGTGAGCTGTATCGTTGGGCAAAATCGCGACGGCTTCCTGATCGATCAGCGCGCCCGCATCGGGTTTTTCGACCATTTGATGGAGACTAACGCCGGTGGATGATTCACCGTGTAAAACCGCCCAGTTGACCGGTGCGCGGCCCCGGTATTTCGGTAGTAGCGAACCGTGCAGGTTATAAGCGCCTCGGGACGGGATCGCCAGTAGAGCGGCACTCAGCATGTGCCGGTAATAAAAGGAAAAAAACCATTGCGGTTGAAGTTCTGCAATGCGCTCGCTCAGTTCCGGCTGATTAGGGTTGTCCGGCGTTATCACGGGAATTTGATGTCTGTTTGCCAATTCGGCAACGCTGCCAAACCAGATGTTTTCTTCGGGGTCATCCTGATGAGTGACTACCAGTTTAATCTCGACTCCGGCTTGCAACAGGCATTCGATGCCGGTAACGCCAATGTTATGGTAAGCAAAAACAACGGCTGATGGTCTCATTAAAGCTTATCATCCGCTTGCTGGGTATTGACATTATCCAGCACGGCCTTGACCAGATAACGGGGGCGCGAGCGGGTTTGGGAATAAATTCGTCCGATATACTCGCCCAACAGGCCGATACCGAATAGCAAAATGCCAATCAAGAAAAATACAATGGCAAAAAGCGTAAATACGCCGTCCGCTTCCGGTCCAACTGTTAGCCTGCGCCAAGCCAGGTACAACACGAAGAGCAACGACAGCATGGAAACGCTGATGCCGATCAGGGAAAACGCCTGCAAAGGAGCAATCGAGAATCCTGTCATCAAATCGAAATTGAGATGGATTAACTTGAGCAGCGAGTATTTCGATTCCCCGGCCGCGCGCTCTTCATGGTCGATAACGATTTCCGTAGGATTGCCCGCATAAAGATAGGCCAGTGCCGGTATAAAGGTATTGGTCTCGGTGGTGGCTAACACCGCATCGATAATGTCGCGGTGATAACATCGCATCATGCAGCCCTGGTCAGTGATGTGAATACGGGTAATTTTTTCGCGTAAGCGGTTCATTGCCAATGAGGCCCAATGTCGCCAGAGACTATCTTTACGCTGCCGCCGGATCGTGCCGACATAATCGAAACCAGCCTCCATTTGCTGTAGCAGGCTGGGGATTTCTTCGGGTGGGTTTTGCAGGTCTGCATCGAGGGTGAGGATATAGTTCCCACGGGCTCGTTCAAAACCGGCGATCAGCGCCGCATGTTGTCCGGCGTTGGCGCGCAGCAGCACGACGCGGGTGGTGTTAGGGAACAGTTGAAACTGCTTGCGGAGTAATGCAGCGGAGTGGTCGCGGCTACCGTCATCGACAAAAATGACTTCGTAGCGCTGCTTGAGATTTTCCAGGACGGGATAAAGTCTTTCAAACAGTAGCGATAAAACGGCTTCTTCGTTATAGACAGGGATAACGATGGATACTTCCGGTGTTTCAAAATTGTTCGTCATTTATATAAAAGATAGTTTTAAATCGTAAATGTGGCGACGGTTCTAAATTGCAATATAAAAGGCGCCGTTATCTTATTTGGAAACAGCAGCGTTGAGTATTTAACTGCTTCATTAATAAGAGCCGTTCAGTAATGAAAGTATTGCCGCGCAGACCCGGTCGACGTCTTGTTCCTCCATGCCGGGAAACAATGGGAGCGTTAAGGTTTGCTCGCCGATTCTTTCAGCATTAGGAAAATCGCCGGGCTTGTAGCCGTATTGACGATAAAGCGAGAACAAATGAATCGCCGGGTAGTGGACACCGGCAGCGATGGATTGCTGCTTGAGCGCTTCGAGAGTCTGGTTACGGTTCAGGCCTATTTTCTCCCAATCGAGCAGGATACAGAACATATGCCAGCTGTGGCCTTCTACATCGGCAGGCAAAACCAGTGCGTCATGTTTTGGCAGTTGCTGTAAATAACGCTCAACCAATATCCGGCGTTTTCGGTTGAAACCATCCAGTTTTTTTAATTGTACCAAGCCCAGCGCCGCACCAACATCCGGCATATTCATTTTGCCGCCCCATGCCGGCACATCCATGCCGCCTTGCGCGTCTCTTTCGATGCCGTGAAAACGAATGCCTTCGATTTTTTTCAACAGTACAGGATCGTTGATCGCAAGCGCGCCGCCCTCAATCGTGGTTATGTTCTTATTGGGGTGAAAACTAAAGCAAACGGGGTTGCCCGAGCTGCCGATCTGACGCCCCTTATATTGAGTGCCAATAGCCTGGGCTGCATCCTCAAGCACCAGCAGATTATGCTGTTCGGCCAATTGATAGATAGGATCCATGTCGACAGCGCGACCGGCAAAATGCACCGGTATAATGGCTTTGGTGTTAGGCGTAATCGCTGCCGCAACCGCAGTAGCGTCGATATTGCGGGAGATCAGGTCGACATCGACGAATTTGGGTGTCGCGCCGCAACGAACGATGACATTGGCGCTGGCAACAAAACTCATCGCCGGCACGATCACTTCGTCGCCGGGTCCGATTCCGTAAGCGAGCAAAACGGCTTCCAGCGCGCTGGTGCCTGAATTGAATACTCGAAGCTGTACATCGCCGCCGATATAATCGGCCAATGCGCTTTCAAAAGCTGCAACTTTGGGACCGGTTGCGAGCCATCCGGATTGAAGCACTTCTTTGATTGCTTCAAATTCTTCTGCATCAAGTGTGGGGCGAGTGAATGGCAGCATCTTAACTCCTTGCTAAAACGTAAACGCCGAGAAGGATGATGCTCATCCCGATTATGCGGGCCGGATTCATAACTTCGCCAAACAACTGCCAAGCGAGTAATGCATTGACTATATAGCCCATGGACAGCATCGGATAGGCGATGCTGACATCAACCCTGGACAATGCCAATATCCAGACAACGACACTGATACCGTAACAAACTAGCCCTGCCCAGAGAAAAGGTTCAAAGGCCAGTCTCGAGAATGCCGTAGCGGACGAGGCAAGATTCAGGCTGATGGCCCCCATTTCCCTGACACTGGCTTTGAGCGCCAATTGCGCGACGGCATTCAGCATGACGCCGGCCAGGATAATACAGAAACTAACAAGATTCATCGGCGGGCCACTGCGACATAGCGGGAATTTTCATAGATTATACGCATGGGAAAGTTCGGTTGATTCCATGGAAAGTTCACTTGATTCAATTCATTATAGGTTTTCTGATTAAGTATGCCGATTGCCTGGTCTGCGTTTAACCATATAGGTAGAAAATCCGCGTCATTTAACCATTTTTGCGGCTCCTGGTTAATTCCGAATTCCAGTTCGTCTCTGAAATTCACTATGTTAATGGTCCTGCCTAAATAATAAGGAAGGGATTGATCGTAGCGACAAACATCGTAAATGGCTACGTTATCTTTGCCGCTTTTTTTGAGGTAAGATTGAATCGCTTCCGCCATGGCTCGGCTGGAGCGTAACTCGCTAATGCTTTGATAGCCCCATGAAAACATTTGTATTCCAAGCAGGGCGCAGAGGGCGAAAATGGAGATAGCCAGGTTTTTTTTATTCCTTAACAGCAGTGCGGAAATACCGGCTGCGCCTAATAAAAAAGCCGTTGCTATAATCCACGGGCGGAGCAGCATGAGCTGGGCTAATTTGTCGGGGTTGGCAGTACTGCCGGTTTTCCAGATAATGAAAATGAACCCAATAACAGCAATTGCTATAGCTACAATGCCGTCGGCAATAAGATGTTTGCGCTTGGACATATTTTCGCCAACCAGCAAGGCCAGTGCCGGAAACATCGGCAAAATATAGCCTTGTAATTTGGAATGGGAAATTGAGAAAAAGAAGAATACAAAAATCGCATAAACCCAAAACAATCTTGAGGCTTCGAATTTTCCGGCTTCAGCTCGCCAGGAAAAAGGCGGTTTAATCAGGCCATTCAGTGATGAGAAAAGCCAGGGCATCGCGCCTATTGCAAAAACTGCGAAGAAATACCAGTTAGACTTGGTGCGACCGTGAACATCGCTGGTAAAGCGCTCGAAATGTTCATGAATGAAAAAGAAATGCGGAAACTCAGGATTTGCCCAACTGACAGCAACAAACCAGGGGGCGGCTATCAATAAATAGACCAGCAGGCCTTTGCCCAGATGCAAATGGCGCCACAATGTCCAGTCGCGTTGCCATAAACTGTACAGAACAACCGCTCCGCCCGGCAACACCAAGCCGATCAGCCCTTTGCTCAGCGTTGCTCCGGCGAGTGCAGCCCAGGCCAACAACATCCAGTTTCGTTCCTGTTTTGGCAAATGCCGTTCCGACTGGGCCAGCGCAAGAGCGCCAACAGCGATGATCAGCAGCGCGCTGACGCCCATATCCAGGCTATTGGCATGCCCCATCCCGACATAAAGGACAGTGCTGATTAAAAAAAGGAATGCAAAAAAGCCGGCGCTGCGGCCATAAAGTCGGTTGCCTACAAAACCAACCCATAATGCGCCGATAAATCCGAGTCCGGAACACCACACTCTGGCAGCCGCATTGGTTTCGCCCAGTAAGGCCATGCTGATAGCTGAGCCCCAATATTGCAAAGGCGGTTTTTCAAAATATTTGAATCCGTTGAGGCGTGGCGTAATCCAGTCGCCGGAGCTGAGCATTTCCCTTGCGATTTCGGCATAACGTCCTTCATCCGGCTCTAACAAATCGCGGTAACCCAGCAAAAGAAACCATATAAATCCGGCAATGGCTATAATTATTCCATTAATTCTACATTGACGTAGAGGCGCTGATGTCATGTTCTGGTAATCCTTTAGAATTACTGATCTGGATAAAAAGCCGATAATAATAATGTAATTTGATGCTCGCCGCATCTTCTTATCAAAATAGATAATTAAATATCAAGACCTTGCTATGTTACTTTGGCTGCGCTGTTGTTTCTTAAAGATATAGAAAATATTTAGTGCAGTGATAATGAGTTTCTTCCAGTAGAACTGTTTCTATAAATTTCTATAAACATAGTTCATAATTTATCGGTTAAAGGTAAAAGTCTATGCATGCTCTTTTGACTTGGTGTCTTTTACTTTCGTTTTATAACAATACACTGTTTTTGATGGGGGCGCGCTTGCAAGCGAATTGGGCTAAAGGCTACAAAATGGGACGGCGTAAGTTAATTACCGTGCTGGATAAAATGGTAGCTTTGGATTTGTTAAGGACATTGTTAGCGGTCTGGTCGGTGATTGTCGTTATTATCGTCAGCAGACAATTTATCAGGGTGCTTGATAAGGCTGTTGACGGCCAGGTATCCAATCAAACCTTGATGACCGTTCTGGGTTTGAAAACCATTATCGCCAGTGCAGCTTTCTTGCCGGCAGCCTTGTTTATGGCGGTATTGATGGTTTTGGGCAGAATGTACAGGGATCAGGAAATGTCGGCGGTGGCTTCAGCCGGCGGCGGCTCAGGAACAGTCTATCGGTCTATATTCCTGCTGGTTTTTCCGTTAAGCCTATTGGCAGCCGGCTTGTCATTCTATGTTTCCCCTTGGGCGGAAGCCAAGATGGAGCAGCTTATGCATGAGGATAAGGAATCGGCCGATCTTAGAGGCGTTGCCGCTGGAAAGTTTAGCGAATACAGCCAGGGTGATCTGGTTTTTTATGTGGAAAAAATTGATGACGATAAAACAATGCGTCAGGTTTTTGTACAGCACCGGCAGGGAGACCGCTTGGCGATTATCAATGCTGAATTAGGCAGGATGAAAGATTTACCTGACGGGCGTTATGTCGTTTTGGAAAACGGTGAGCGCATACAAGGGCAACCAGGAGCCGTAAATTATGTGATAGAGCAATTCTCCGAATACGCCGTGAGGATGGATAGCAAAGAGTCAGCCGCTACTTTTGGTAAAGAATCGGTTACCAGTACGGCTTTGGTGAGTTCCGGCCAAATAACCGATATTGCCGAATTACAGCGTCGTTTTTCCGTACCGATGGGAATAATGTTGCTCAGCTTTATTGCTGTACCTTTGGCGCAAATGTCGCCTCGCGGGGGTGTTTACGGGAACATGCTGGTTGGCTTTCTAATCTATTTCAGTTATGGAAATCTTGTTCGTGTCAGCCAGAGCTGGGTCATGAACCAAACTATTCCGGCATGGCTGGGCGTGTTTGGCGTTAATACGCTGTTATTGATAATAGGCGGAGTGTTATTGGCACGATTATACGGATGGCAATGGCTGGCTATGAAAGTCAGGGAAAAGGTGTACAAGTGAATGTATTAACAAGCTATGTAGTCAGGGAAATATTAAAGGGCTCTTTTATCGCTGTTTTATTGTTATTGACCTTATTTAATCTGTTCACTTTCAGTGACGAATTGAAGGATCTGGGTAAAGGAAGCTATGACTTAAAAAATATTTTTTATTATCTTGCCCTGACTTCACCTACCGTTTTTTATGAACTGATGCCGGCATCGGCCTTATTAGGAAGCCTGTTTATATTGGGTGCGATGGGCAATAACCGCGAACTGATTGCGATGCGGGCGGCAGGCTTATCCGTTTTAGGAATTATTAGAGCGGTCATGGTGGCCGGCGCTATTTTAGTCACTATTTCAGTATTAGTCGGTGAGTTTATTGCCCCGGTAGCGGAGAGAACGGCACGAATGCTTAAGGTTACCGCCCAGAATGAGCAGGTTGTCATGAATGTCAAATATGGGCTATGGCTGCGTGAAGGCAAAAAATTCATCAATGTCCGCAAAATACAAGATGACGGGAGTCTGGCCGACATCAGCATTTATGAGCTGGATGATCAGCGGCATTTACGGTCTTCAACCCATGCGGAGAAGGCGACTTTTCAAGGCAACCAGCAATGGAAATTAGAGGCCATCAAGCAGTCGGATATTTCATTGGACCAGATGACTGCAAATAGCCGCAACGATCAAATATGGCAATCATCCGTTGCCCCGGATTTACTGAAGATTGTTGTGGTTAACCCGAATAACCTATCCATGTATGACTTGGCGATGTATGTTGATTTTTTAAAGGATAATCATCAAAAATCGCAAGAGTTTGAGCTGGCTTTCTGGGGGCGGGTGGTCAACCCTTTGATTGTGTTTGTTATGTTGTTGGTGTCTGCGCCCTTTGTTATCGGCGTTAAACGCGGCGTCAACGTTGGCGCCAGGATGATGATAGGCGTCGTCATCGGTATGGGGTTTAATATTATCGATAAGATTGTCGGACACATGGGATTGATTTATGAGCTTAATCCGCCGTTAATAGCCGTTCTTCCCAGTTTGACGGCATCAGCCTTGGCGCTATTTGCATTGAATCGTGTGCAAGCGTAACGCTTTGCGCAAACTGTTAAAACTAATAAATTGAGTCGGCATCCGGGAGCTAACGTGGCGATTAGAAAATTTAAAGATAAGCAACCTAAGATCGGCAACTCGGTTTTCATAGATGACAGCGCGGTGGTGATCGGCGACGTTACCTTGGGTGACGATGTCTCTATATGGCCTACTACGGTGGTTAGAGGCGATGTTGAGAGCGTGACGATCGGCGCAGGCACCAATGTGCAGGACGGTTCAGTTTTGCATGTCACCCACGCCGGCAAGTACACGGCTCAAGGCCATCCGCTAGCCATAGGCAAGGGCGTTACGATAGGGCATAGAGCCGTGGTTCATGCCTGCACCGTGGGCGATTACTGTCTGATAGGTATCGGGGCGATTATTATGGATGGCGCCGTTGTTGAGGATTATGTGATGCTGGGAGCCGGCGCGTTGGTTCCGCCGGGAAAAAGACTGGAAAGCGGCTATCTTTATGTGGGCGCGCCTGTAAAACAGGCCAGGCCTTTAAAGGAATCCGAAAAGGAGTTTTTGGAATATTCGTCTCGGCAGTATATTCAGCTGAAAGATGAGTATTTAAAGAATACGGATGATGCCGGATTTGACTGATGAAAGAGACGAAAGGCGAAGGGCGAAGGGCGAAAAAAGCTTGCATTTGGATTTAAGGAGCGCTGCAATTTTTAGCCTTTAGCCTTTAGCCTTTAGCCTTTAGCCTTTCTAAACTCAGCAATTCAATAACAGACCGAGTCTTGGGTCGAATACCACGCCAGATAAAAAAAGCTTCCGCCGCCTGCTCAACCAGCATACCTAGTCCATCCAGACTTTTTGCAGCATAATTTTCCAGTCCCCATCGCACAAACGCGGTCGGTTCGGCACCATAAGCAAGATCATAACAGTTGCCCTGTGCAGCCAATAACCCGGGCGGCAGTAGCGGCAATTGCCCGCTCAAACTGGCTGACGTCGCGTTTAAAATCAAATCGAATTGCCGGTTTTCCAAATCATCAAAGCCGCTGCCGGTAATAGGGATTTTGCCTTTGTCGTGAAATTCTGCGGCCAGCTTGACGGCCTTATCAACGGTGCGGTTAGCGATCACAAGGGATTGCGGGGATTGCTCAAGTATCGGGGCTATGATCCCCCGGCTGGCGCCGCCGGCACCTAGAATCAGTATGCGCATGCCCGCTAAAGCGATGCCATGATTAGCGGTCAAGTCTGTTACCAGACCTATGCCGTCGGTGTTATCACCTAAGATGGAACCATCCGCCAGTAACGCGAGCGTGTTGACCGCCTTGCTAAGTTCAGCGCGTTCGGTTTTACGGTCGGCGTAGCTCCAGGCGAGCTCTTTCAGCGGCACGGTGCAATTTAAGCCTTTACCGCCTTCAGCGAAAAATGTCGCAGCGGCAGTTTGGAACTGTTCGGCGGGTACTTCCACTGCGGTATAGCCAAGCGTTTGTCCGGTCTGTTCGGCAAAAAGGCGGTGAATGCGCGGCGATTTGCTGTGTTTGATCGGACAACCAAAGACGGCATAGCGATCGGTTAAGACCATAATTGCGCCCTTTTTTCCATCCATAACTCCCATGCAATAGTCACAGCAACTATTAAAATGGCGATGCCCAATTCCACCCAGAGAAAGTGCAGGGTATAGACCGAAACCACAGCGGCGACGCCCAGGAACAGGCCGACCAAGCTAAAGCGCCAGCCTACGCGCAGGCCGTCCAATATGGTTGAAAGCGATAAAATTAGCAGGATAATACGGCCGGCGTCTTGTTCGTCTATGCGCCCGGATTGGTGGATTAAAAACAGCCCGCCAACGACGAGCAACGATGTGGCCCAGTGTATCGATTGCTCACGCAGTATGATCTTGAAATCGTCACTACGGTGCTTGGATTGCACCCAGCCGATGATCATCGCAGACAAACCAAACAGGAGCACCATAATAAGCCAGTAGCCATAACCGTCTGCGGGTGAGAAATCCATAATACCGATGCCGACTAGAGACAAGATCAGCAGCAAAACCAGAATGGCTTCTTCGATATGAAATCTTCTTTTTTCGGTGATTAGATTGTCTTCTGACATGAAACAGCCCTCACTTTTCAGTTGTTAGATTAAAAGTTATTCAAAATATCCGCATCGCGTTAAGGCGCTTACTGTTGGTCTGCCTGCAACCACTGGGCTACAGATTTGGCGTAGTAGGTCAGGATAGCGTCGCAACCGGCGCGCTTGAAGGCCAGCAAAGATTCCAGAACGACTTGTTTTTCATCCAGCCAGCCGTTCATGGAGGCGGCTTTGAGCATCGCGTATTCGCCGCTGACCTGATAGGCGAATGTTGGCACGCCGTATTGGTCTTTAACCCGGCGGATAATGTCCAGATAAGGCATGCCGGGCTTGACCATGACCATATCCGCGCCTTCTTGTAAATCCAGCTGTATTTCGCGCATGGCTTCATCGGAGTTGGCCGGGTCCATTTGATAGCTGTATTTGTTGCCTTTGCCCAGCGTTCCGGCGGAACCCACCGCATCCCGGAACGGGCCGTAAAAACTGGAGGCATATTTGGCGGAATACGCGAGTATCAGCGTGTTGACATGGTTTTGGTTTTCCAGCGCCTTTCTTATGGCACCGATACGGCCGTCCATCATGTCCGACGGGGCAATAATATCGGCTCCGGCTTCGGCATGAGACAACGCCTGCCGGGTCAATACCTCAATGGTTTCATCATTCATCACATAGCCGTCCCGGTTGACCAGGCCATCCTGTCCATGGCTAGTGAAGGGGTCCAGCGCGACATCGGTAATGATGCCTAATTCGGGAACGGCTTTTTTTAAGGCTCGCACGCTACGCTGAATCAGGCCGTCAGGGTTATAGGCTTCGGCCGCTTGTTCCGATTTTTTATCGGCAGATGTCACAGGAAACAGTGCAATGGCCGGGATGCCAAGATTATAAAGCTGATGAGCCTCTTTAATCAGCAGATCCAGCGAGAGCCGTTCCACGCCAGGCATGGATGAGATGGACTCCCGTTGATTTGAGCCTTCAGTGACAAACATCGGATAAATCAGGTCATCGACAGATAAGCGATTTTCGCGCATTAAACGACGGGAAAAATCGTTATAACGCATTCTTCTCATACGTGTTTGAGGGAAATTGATGTTATTATATGTCATCTTATCCTTAGATCTAAGGGTTTGGGGAATATCCATTTTTCTTCTCTAAGTCAGGTAAATTTAAGACTTGGATATTATGCTGTTTATTGTATCAGGGAAATTACCACACTGATATTTGAGATAAGAACACGCACTGGTTTAATTTTAGAGGGTTTTATGAAAACTAAACAAGTTACAATATTCGGTATATTGGCATTTTTACTGGGCTTGATGCCTGTTACTAAAGCCGTTGCGGAAGATTTGTTGCCCCCGCAACAAGCGATACACACGGCTTCTGAAAAATTGCAGCAAAGGATGCAAGATAAGTCGTTTACCAAGGATTTTGCAAAAATCACACAATTTGTTAATGAAGTTATCTATCCGCATACCGATTTCGACAGAATTTCAGAATTGGTTCTGGGTAAAATCTGGAAAACAGCAACTGTTGATGAACGCGCACGTTTTAAACATGAATTCCAGACTTTGCTGGTAAGAACCTATTCACGGGCCTTTGTAGAGTTCAACGATTGGTCAGTCCGCTTTCTGCCTCTTGAAATGGGCAATGATGATAAAAAAGTCATTGTAAAAACAGAAGTCTTACAGCCTGGCATACAACCCATCGGCGTTAATTACCGGATGCTGCTGAGCGGCGGCGAATGGAAAGCCTACGATATTATGATTGAAGGCGTGAGTTTGGTGACCAACTACCGCACAACTTTTTCCCAGGAAGTTCAAGCCAAAGGTTCATTAAACGCGGTGATTGAAGGGCTGGTTAAGCGTAATGCCGAAGCGCTGGCGGCCAAACCGGCGGCGAATGGCTAATTCTTAAGCATCGAAAACACGTTATTCCTGTAAGGGCAAATTTATCCGCTAGCGAGAATGAATTTGCCCTACAGCTCTATTCCCCGTTCTACTCCGTACGATTTCATTTTTGATTAATCCAGTCGGAAAGCTCAAATTGGATAACAAACAGCAACAGGAATTGCAGACCCAAATGCATCATGCATTAAAAAGCACAAAGTTATAGCGATCTTAAAATCAGTTTAAAATTACCGCTCTGAAAATGTGCTGATTCTCGAAGTTTTTCATCTTACATTAAAACCGCTGGCGGCAAGCTGGCTTTAGCCATGCAGCACAGGCTGGTTCACTGTTTTACTTTATTTTCCTCATTGCGCTGAAATGATTGACTACCAACCCTTATATGATGCACTGATTGATGCCAAGGCCGATGCCTGGGCAAAAATGCTGCCGCAGCAGCTTGAGCGAGGCTTTGATCCAGCCAGACATGGCAATTTAGCGCAATGGCAGGCATTGGTCGATAGTGTGCCGGAATTATTCACCGCACACCGGCTGCTTGATGCCGATGCGGTACAGATAGGCAATTCTGATGACTTGGTTGCGATGGCTCCCGGCAGTCTTGCGACATTCACACTCTCCCTGGCGATCACCGAGGCCGCAAAAAAGCAGCTTGAAAGCCAGTTAAAAACGCTATGTCCCTGGCGTAAAGGCCCCTATAACTTGTTTGGCATCAACATAGACACTGAATGGCGGTCGGACTGGAAGTGGAACAGGCTGAAAGACCATATCGCGCCCTTGGAACACCGGCTGGTTTTGGATGTAGGCTGCGGCAATGGCTATCATTGCTGGCGTATGCTCGGAGCCGGGGCCAAAATGGTGGTCGGCATCGATCCCATGCTGCTCAACGTGATGCAGTTCCAGCTGATTAGAAAATTGTATGGCGAGGCGCCGGTCTACGTTTTGCCGATGGGCATAGAAGACATGCCTTATGGCCTCAAAGCCTTCGATACAGTATTTTCGATGGGTGTGTTGTATCATCGCCGTTCGCCTATCGACCATCTGATGGAACTAAGGGACTGCCTGAAACCCGGCGGCGAGTTGGTATTGGAAACGCTGGTTATCGATGGTGGCCTGGGTCAAGTCTTAATGCCGGAAGACCGCTACGCCAAGATGCGCAACGTCTGGTTTTTACCCAGTTGTGACACGTTGATCAGCTGGTTAACGCGTTGCGGTTTTAAAAATATCCGCGTGGTTGATGTGACCGTAACCAGCATTGAAGAGCAGCGAACCACTGAATGGATGACTTTTAATTCGCTAAAGGATGCTTTGGATGCGGATAATCCGCAACTGACTTGCGAAGGCTTGCAGGCCCCCAAACGGGCTGTTGTTCTTGCAAATGCGGCATAGGCCGGAAAATACCCACAGAGCACACAAGTAAGGCCGCCCAAGCGTAGCACGCGGCGGCGCTTTTCCGGCAAATCCGGTGGTCACTATGAACGATTTTAAGTTTTCGTTTTTATAGTAATTTTTACGCTAAAAATAGCGCCTTTCCTCAGCCGTCTTAACATTAAAGTTCAGCAATGAAAGGATCACATGGTTGGAGTGCAGGCTTGGCCTGCTGTGCAAGCGAAGCTTGCGCTCCTGTTAAAGCTCGATGGACGCGTCCTTCCAGCCCAGCTAAAAAACGTCTAAAACTCCCGGTAAAAAAAACTCACTAACCAGCATTTGCCGGTGCGCAATCGCGTAAACGGTTCTTCTGCCCCAGACCGGTTGGTCAATGTTAGCTTCGGCTATCGCCGATGGTGTCCAAGTCGGCTGATCAATCAAGGTGACATCCATTTCGATGCGCTCGAGTTTTGGATAAGAAAAGATCACTTCCCCCAATGGGCGGCTGCCTAGATGAGCCAAGTTGCTTTTAGCGACTTTGATGGTTTTTGCCGGGATAATGGTTCTGGCTAAAATCAACGGCTTGCCGTCGGCGTGTAGCAACACTTCACGGATCAGGCTGTACCTGTTTTCGCGCAATTTAAGCAGCCTGCGCTCGCTTAAGAACGGCGTACTCCATTGCTGTAGCAGAACTTTAACGCCAATCGCATCGCCGTAATAATCGCGCAGACGCTGGGTCAACGATCCCGGCTCATAAGTCCATGACTGGACATTTTCCGGCAGGGTATGACGGGTGCCTGAGCGGTTTTCCAGCCATAAGGGTTCCCGCTTGAATAAAAAGCTTTTGTTAGCCAATTGGATTAAACCTCGGAATATTCTGTAGACGCACCCAGCCAACGGTCGCGCAAAGGTTCGATGGCTTCGGGCGAGCGGGTAAAAAAAGCGTCGCCGATTTGTTGAATGGTAGCCAGCAAATCGGCGTCCCTGGCTAAATCGGCAACCTTAAACTGCATTTGCCCGGTCTGCCTTGTGCCCATGACTTCACCGGGGCCGCGCAACTCAAGGTCTTTTTCAGCAATCACAAAGCCATCGTTACTATCCCGTAGAACGCCCAAGCGGTAACGGGCGGTATCGGACAACGGCGCCTGATACATCAGCAGGCAATAACTGTCGTCATTGCCGCGGCCGACCCGCCCGCGCAATTGATGCAGTTGCGACAGCCCGAGCCGTTCCGGGTTTTCGATAATCATTAATCCGGCATTGGGCACGTCGACGCCGACTTCGATGACGGTCGTGGCGACCAGCAAATCAATTTGATGGTTTTTAAACGCCTGCATGACGGCGTCTTTTTCGGCTGACTTCATGCGCCCGTGGATCAGCGCGACGCGCACGTCCGGCAAGGCTTGGGTCAGCGTTTCTGCGGTTTTTTCGGCCGCCTCGCATTGCAAGACTTCCGATTCTTCAATCAATGTACAGACCCAATAAACCTGCCGTCTTTTGCCGACCCAGCTGTTGATCCGATCGATCACATCGGCGCGCCGGTCGGCCGGAATCACGCTGGTAACGATCGGCTTTCTGCCCGGCGGCAGCTCGTCGATAATGGATATGTCCAGATCGGAATATTGCAGCATCGCCAGCGTACGGGGAATCGGCGTGGCGGTCATCACTAACTGGTGCGGCCTGATGCCTTCCTGCTGGCCTTTTTCCCTGAGCGCCAGCCGCTGGTGTACGCCGAAACGGTGTTGCTCATCGATAATAATCAGGCCGAGGCGATGAAAGTTCACGCTGTCTTGAAATAAGGCATGCGTACCGATGATAACGCCCGCCGTGCCGTCCTCCAGCGCTTGTAAGACAGCTTTTCTGGCATTGCCTTTGAGTTGGCCGGTTAAATACGCTACCTGGGTTTCAAAGCCGCTAAACCACGCGCTGAAATTACGGAAATGTTGCTCCGCCAGCAACTCGGTCGGCGCCATCACCGCAACCTGATAACCCGCCGTTAACGCCAGTAATGCCGCATAAGCGGAGACGACGGTTTTACCTGAGCCGACATCGCCCTGCACCAGGCGCATCATCGGGTGCTGCAGCGCGCAATCGGCTTCAATTTCTGTGATAACCCGTTGTTGTGCGCCGGTCAGTTTAAACGGCAAGGAGCGGATGAAATGTTCTGTGGCGGTTTTTTCGGCCGCGCCTACGGTGAACGAGGGTGCTTGCCAGGCTTTGGTTTTGTTCCGGGTTATTCTCAGGCTTAAGTAATGCGCCAGCAGCTCTTCAAAGGCCAGTCGTTTTAGCGCAGGTACGCTGCCGTTTTGCAAGGCTTCAATCGATACCGATTCATCAGGCGCATGAAGCGTCTGGATTGCGCTGGCCAAGGTAGGGTAACGGTATTGCCTTAGGATCGGTTCGGGGATCCAGTCGGTCAACAGTTCCGGTTCGTGCTGGCACAGCTCCAGAGCCTGTTTGACCGCCTTGCGTATGACGTTCTGGCTGAGGCCTTCGGTTAGCGGGTAAACCGGGGTCAAGCGTGATTCCGTTACGCATTCGTCAGGGTGAGCGATGACCTTGTATTCGGGATGAACCATTTCCAGCCCGGCAAATCCGTAGCGCACTTCGGCAAAACAGCTGATAGCCGTGCCGGGCTTTAGCGCATTATGCTGGCTGGCGGAAAAGTGGAAGAACCTCAGGTTGATAAAGCCGGTGCCGTCGCTGATTCGGCAAATCAGGCTTTTCCGGCCTCTGGGCAAAACGTCGACAAATTCAACCTTGCCGGTGATCAGCACCGTCATGCCCGGCCTTAATGAGCCGATCGAATAAACGCGGGTGCGGTCTTCATAACGCAGGGGCAAATGAAAAATTAAGTCTTGAAGTGTGCAAAGGCCGAGTTTTTGCAGACGGTTTGCGGTTTGAGCGCCTATTCCCGTCAATATGCCGACCGGTTGGTTCAGGGCGTTCGGGGTTTTCATACGGCTATATTAATAAAACTGAACTTCTTCATAGAGATATTATAGGCACAAGGCGAAAGGCAAAGGGCAAAGGGCAAAAGATGGCCTGTTCGCCTTGTGCCCTTTGCCTTTCGCCTTTTTTCATCCGTTTAAATCCGTAAATGCAGTGTCATTCAACAAGCCGGGTATTCCTGAGGCTTTAATACCATAATCGCATCCATTTCCACATCGGCGTCTTTAGGCAAAGCGGCAACGCCGATAGCGGCGCGCGCGGGGTAGGGTGCCTGGAAATAACGCCCCATGATTTCGTTGACTAGCGGGAAGTGCGCCAAATCGGTCAAAAAAACATTCAACTTGACGATGTCCGAAAAATCGCCGCCCGCAGCTTCCGCAACCGCTAGTAAATTATCGAATACCTGGGTGATTTGCGCGCTTATATCGCCTTCAATAATGGTCATGGTTTCAGGCGCCAAAGGGATTTGTCCTGAAAGATAAACCGTGCGATCAACCCTGACCGCTTGCGAATAAGTGCCGATAGCTTGCGGCGCTTTATCGGTTTGGATGATGTGTTTGCTCATTTTGGATCCTTTATGCTTTAACTCGAGTAATTTTTAACACGATCGATAGCTCTTTCAAGCGACGCATAATTTTGGCTAAATGCACCCGGTCTTTGACGGTCAAGGTGATTAAATCGACGCTAATGCGGTCATCCTGGTCGACGACGGTGACGTTTTCAATGTTGGAATTTTGTTCGGAAATAGTCGAAGCGATGGTCGCCAGCGAACCGCGTTGGTTAAGTATTTCTATGCGGATTTCCACTGGAAAATCGCCGCTGGCATCCTGGCTCCATTCGACATCCAGCCAGTTGGTTTGTTTTTTTCTGACGGCACTGTTACGGCACTCATGATGATGCACGACGATGCCTTTGCCTGGATTGAAATAGCCGATGATCGAATCGCCCGGAATCGGCCTGCAACATTTTGCCAGGGTAATGACCATGCCCTCCGTGCCTTTGATAATCAGCGGTTTTTTCTGAGATTGGTCACCGTCATCCAGTTTAATGGTGGCGTTAATATCATCCTGAGCGATGCGTTTGGCGACTAAAAACGGCATTTTATTGCCCAGTCCTATGTCTTCCAGCAATTCATCCAGCGATTGTTTGGACATGACTTGCAGCAAGGCTTGTATTTTGTCTTTGCTGACGTTTTCCAGATGCAGATGCATGGCCAGCAGTTCTTTTTCGAGCAAACGGCGACCCAGATTAATCGCTTCCTGCTGTTTGAAATGTTTCAGGTAATTGCGGATGCCTGAACGGGCTTTGGCGGTGACGACATAATTGAGCCAAAGCGGGTTGGGCCTGGCCCACGAGGCGGTAATGACTTCGACGGTGACGCCGTTTTCCAGTTTGGTTTGCAGCGGCACCAGTTGTTTGTCGATTCTGGCTGAGACGCAGGCATTGCCTACGTCGGTATGCACCGCATAGGCAAAATCTATAATGGTCGCGCCGCGCGGCAGTTTGATAATCGCGCCCTGCGGGGTGAATACGAAGACTTCCTGCGGAAATAGGTCCACTTTCAGGTTATCGATAAATTCCAGCGAATCGCCGGCGGATTTTTGGATTTCCAGCAAATCCCTGAGCCACTCGTTGGCGCGGTCCTGGAATTTCTCCATTTTATCGTCATCGGATTTATACAACCAATGCGCGGCAATGCCGGATTCCGACATACGATGCATTTCATGCGTCCTGATTTGAACCTCAATGGGCACGCCGTAAGGCCCCATTAATATCGAATGCAACGATTGATAGCCATTGGCCTTGGGTAGGGCGATATAATCTTTGAAGCGTCCGGGAATCGGTTTGTACAGGTTATGCATAACCCCTAAAACACGGTAACAGGTATCCACATCATCGCAGAAAATCCTGAACGCATAGACATCAAAAATGTCGGCCAAAGAAATCTTTTTGTTGAGCATTTTTTTGTAAATGCTGTAAAGGTTTTTTTCCCGTCCGGCAACGTCGCAGCTTAGACAAGCCTCTTTCAGGCGATTTTTGATGGTGTTTTCTATGATGTCGACAATCTTGCGGCGGTTGCCCCGCGCTTTTTTTACGGCATTATTTAAGACCGCATGCCGCATCGGGTACATCGCTTCAAAACTCAGTGCCTCGAGTTTTTGCCGGATACTATTCATGCCCAGGCGATTGGCAATCGGGGCGTAGATGTCCAGGGTTTCACGGGCGATGCGGCGCTTTTTTGCCGCCGGCATGACGCCGAGCGTCTGCATGTTGTGCAGTCTGTCCGCCAGTTTGACGATAATGACGCGTAAATCCTTGGCCATGGCCAGAAACATTTTGCGGACATTTTCCGCTTGCGTTTCCGCCTGTGATTTACTGTCGATTTTGCTTAATTTGGTAACCCCGTCAACCAGTTCAGCGACTTCAGCGCCGAACTGCTCTGTCAGCTCTTTTTTACTGAGCGGGGTATCTTCAATGACATCATGCAGTATGGCGGCCATGATGCCGTGGACGTCCATGCGCATTTCAGCAAGGCTGATCGCGACAGAGACAGGGTGGCAAATGTAGGCTTCGCCGCTTTTACGGAATTGGCCTTCGTGAGCTCTCGCGCCGACTTCATAGGCACGGACGCATTGGTCGATCTGAGCTTGATCCAGATAGCCGGACAAGGTCGTGCATAAACGCCGGATCAGTTTGTCCTGAGGGCGTTCCAGCTCGATCGTGTCCGCTATTTCCAGCATAGGCTCTACAAATTAAAACAGCGTATTATGTTGTTGATGATCGTGCGCTTCGCCGACACGATGCAGGGACGCGACATTTTCAGGCGTAACATGACCTGCCGCGATTTCGCGTAACGCAACCACAGTATCCTTGTCCTTACCGCGTGGCACAAATTCAGTCGCACCGTGGCTCAGTTGGCGTGCTCTGGTGCTGGCTAATAAAACCAGCTTGAAGCGGTTTTCAACGCTTTGTAAACAATCTTCGATAGTAATTCTGGCCATTTTTAATCCTGATGCGTGTAGTTAAGGCAAAAGGCGAAAGGCAAAAGGTAAAAGGTTTTTTCGCCTTTCGCCTTTCGCCCTTCGCCTAACTTGTTATCGTGATTTTAACACAGAAACGGCAGGAAGTTCTTTGCCTTCAAGAAATTCAAGGAAGGCGCCGCCGCCGGTCGATGTATAAGATACGTCATCATTAATGCCGTACTTGTCGATAGCCGCCAAAGTATCGCCGCCGCCGGCAATCGAGAAAGCCGCGCTTTCGGCAATCGCCGTCGCCAGCGCTTTGGTGCCTTCGCCGAACTGGTCGAATTCGAATACGCCGACCGGTCCGTTCCAAACGATAGTACCTGCGGTTTTCAGGATTTCGGCATACTGTTTTGCGGTTTCAGGACCGATATCCATAATCATGTCGTCGGCTTCAACGTCAGCGACTTTTTTAACGGTGGCAACGGCGGTTTCTGAGAATTCTTTCGCGCAAACCACGTCGACAGGGACGGGAATATCGGAACCGTTGCTTTTGGCTGCTGCCATCAGTCGTTTGGCTTCATCCAGCAGATCGGCTTCATACAGCGATTTGCCGACCGGGAAACCCGCGGCCGCAATAAAGGTGTTGGCAATGCCGCCGCCGACGATTAACTGGTCGACTTTTGCCGACAAGGAATCTAACACCGTCAATTTAGTCGATACCTTAGAGCCGCCGACAATCGCAACCAACGGTTTGGTCGGGGTTTCCAGGGCTTTGCCCAGAGCGTCCAGTTCGCTGGACAATAAAGGCCCCGCGCAGGCAATCGGTGCAAATTTAGCCACGCTGTGGGTCGATGCCTGTGCCCTATGTGCGGTGCCGAAAGCATCCATCACAAATACGTCGCAAAGCGCCGCCATTTTCTTGCCCAGCGTATCGTCGTTTTTGCCTTCGCCGGCATTGAAACGCACGTTTTCGCACAGCACGACTTCGCCCGGCTGAATGGCAATGCCGTCGATCCAGTCTTTTTCCAGTCTGACCGGTTTGCTAAGCAATTCGGATAAACGTTCGGCGACCGGTTTCAGGGAAGACTCTTCATCGTACTGGCCTTCAGTCGGACGGCCAAGATGCGACATCAACATAACCGCCGCGCCCCCAGCCAGGGCTTTTTCAATAGTTGGCACGCTGGCCTGGATACGAATGTCGCTGGTCACTTTGCCGTTTTTGACCGGTACGTTCAAATCCTGACGGATTAATACCCGTTTGCCTGACAAGTCCAGATCTACCATTCTCTTAATTGACATATTACGCTCTCATTGTTGTGGGTTGGTTTGTTAATTCTAAAAAAAGCAGTTTGTCCACGAAAGGCGCGAAAACCAAAAGTAGGCGCCTATAGGCGACACGAAAATTTTATATTTTTCGTAACTAATCGCATATCCCTGTAGGCAAAGCCTGTCTTGAATTGTCCAAAGCCAGCTTTGGACTCCAGAGATGTGGATGCCGGAGTTCAAAGCTAGCTTTGAGCAATCCGTACGTTTGTACGAAAGTGGTAGGGTAGTTGCTATTTTTCGTGCCTTTCGTGTGTTTCGTGGACAATGTCTGTTTGGTTAATCCTGCTTCCATTTGATCGAGCAACCGATGCTGTTGATTTGCTCTTTGGGGCCGTGGCCGGTTTCGGCAACCAGCTTCATGGCTTCAAATAATTCGCGTTGGGTGCCTTCCGGCGCGGTTTCCTTGCGGCTGGCATCCAGCCGCCCCCGGTATTGCAGTTCGTAGTCGGCATTATAGCCAAAAAAGTCCGGCGTACAGACGGCGCCGTAAGCCTTGGCGACTTGTTGCGTTTCATCAAGCAAATAAGGGAAGCTGAAACCTAATTGCTCGGACAGCTTTTTCATGTTGTCGAATGAATCGGCGGGGTATTCAACCGTATCGTTGGGCATGATCGCTACCGATTCGACGCCCAGCGCCTTAAGTTCCTGCGTCCTGACTATCCGGTCCAGCACGGCTTTGACATACGGGCAATGATTGCAGATAAACATCACCAGCAGGCCGTTCTTGCCCATGCACTGTTGCAGGGACCAAGTGCGCCCGTCAACGCCGGGCAACTCAAAATCGATCGCTTTCTTGCCGAAATCACAGATTGGCGTTTCCAGTGTGACCATTTTTGCACCTCTCTATTGTTGTATGAAAAAATGCAGTGATTATTCACCACGAACGACTGCATTCATGCAGTCGTTCGTGGTGAATAATTATTCTGTCTAGTACGGACTTTATTGAAACAACACTGCCGCACTAATGACGATTGCGCTGAGCAGCATAGTCCAGACCGTTCTGCGGTGATTGTTATCCATTTGCTGGCGCAACAGCGCTAATTCCCTGTTTTGCGTTTCGGTATGCTGCTTTGCATGGGCGGCATTGTCCAGCGCTTTATAAATCAAGGACGGAATTTCCGGGAATTGCTCGGCGAAGTCGGGAAACTGTTTGATGAGTTTGTCGATCTTGGCTTTAGGGCCCATGCGCTCATGAAACCATTTCTCAAGAAAAGGCTTGGCGGTTTGCCATAAGTCCAGGTCGGGGTAAAGCTGCCGCCCCAAGCCTTCGATATTGAGCAGGGTTTTTTGCAGCAAAACCAGCTGCGGCTGCACATGCATATCGAAACGCCGCGCAGTCTGGAATAAGCGCAGCAGCAGTTGGCCGAAAGAAATGTCTTTAAGCGGTTTCTCAAAGATCGGCTCGCAAACACTACGTATCGCGGACTCAAACTCTTCTATTCGGGTCGATTCGGAAACCCAGCCCGATTCGACGTGCATCTCGGCCACTTTGCGGTAGTCGCGATTGAAAAAAGCCAGAAAGTTTTCCGCCAGGTAATGCTGGTCGGATAATGACAGAGTGCCGACGATGCCGAAATCAACGGCGATATATTTGGCCGGCAGATCAACGAAAATATTGCCCGGATGCATGTCGGCATGAAAGAAATTATCCCTGAACACTTGGGTAAAAAAGATTTCCACGCCGCGTTCGGCAAGTAATTTAAAATCGGCGCCGCCTGCTGCAAGTTGGTCGATGTTGCCTACCGGTATGCCCTGGATCCTTTCCATGACCAGGACTTTCCGGCGCGTTAGCGGCCAGTGAATTTCCGGGATATAGATGATGTCGGAGCCTTCGAAGTTGCGGCGCAATTTAGCGGCATTGCCAGCTTCCCTGACCAGGTCGAGCTCATCCAGCGTGGTTTTTTCAAATTCGGCGACGACATCGACAGGGTGCAACCTTCTTGCATCAGCCCAGAAGCGTTCGGCAAAACGGGCCAGCTCATAGAGCAGGCCTATGTCCGAGCGTATGCGGCTTTCTATGTCGGGGCGCAATACTTTGACCACAACGCTTTCGCCGCTGTGCAAGACGGCGGTATGAACTTGTGCGACTGACGCCGAGGCCAGCGGTTCGGCATCAAAAGCGGAAAACGCTTCGCTGATCGGCATGCCGAGTTCTTTTTCGATAATATTGCGCGCCAGTTCATTGGCAAAAGGCGGGACTCGGTCTTGCAGTTTGGTCAGTTCATCGGCGATGTCATCGGGTAGCAGGTCTCTGCGGGTGGATAAGGCCTGGCCGAATTTGACATAAATAGGCCCAAGGTCTTCCAGTGCGCGCCGGATTCTGACGCCGCGAGAATCTGACGAGCTTCTAAGCCAGAAATTGGGGGAGAAAAACGCTAAATAGCGGACAGGCCGGAATAGATGGGTTTTTAAAACGATTTCGTCCAGGCCGTGAAAGACCAGGACCCAGTTGATATGGATCAGGCGCAGTAATAATTTAGGTCGGATCACGAGTTACCTTTGTTTGTAGGGTGGGTGGTATTTTTAAACCCATCAACTAAATTCACCACGAAGACACGAAGTTCACGAAGAAAAATAAGGTAAAACTTCGTGCCTTCGCGGTGAATAATTAAGCTTTATTTTGCAACGTACTTTTCAGGCGATCAATCCGGATTTGCAAACGGTCGAAATCGGTACGCAGTTCATCAACCTGGGCGTAATAAATGTCCACTTCAGGCGCTGACGGTAAATCGCGGGTTTCTTCCTGCAAGAATTCTTTGGCGTTCAACCTGAATGTTTCAAGCGAATCCTTGCCCCAGCTTTGACCGGTGCGGAAAAAATTAGCCACCTTATGCGCAATAATGTCGCCGGTAAACTGCGACAGTTTTTCTTCCAGATCAATGTCCAGCTTGGCGAACAGCTCCTGGAATTTGCGACCGGTCTGCATGTCGCCTTCAATTTTTACCTCGCCCGAGAAAACGGAACGCATCGGTGTCGAGCTGAGACCCATTAAGCCCAGTGCCCACAGCGAGCCGGTCAGGCGGGTGTCGGGCTGGCCGGGAAATTGGTCCAGGCATTGAATAGAATCGGTGGTCGGGCACAGGTAAATGGTGTCATCAAACGGCTGAACGGTAACGGCAATGACTTTGCCGGCCAGCGGCGCTAAAAAATAGCCGCTGTCCTGATCCAGTGCAAGGTATTGATTCAGCGTGGCTTCCAGTGCGCCAAGCAGAAAGGGTTTGATGGTCATGCTAGATTTTGTAACCTCTGTGAACGGCGACGATGCCTTGCGTCATGTTGAAGTATTCGCAGCGCTCGAGGCCTGCGTCTTCCATCATTTTTTTCAGTTCATCCTGTTTCGGATGCATGCGGATCGATTCGGCAAGATAGCGGTAACTGTCTTCATCTTTCGCAACCACTTTGCCAATTTTGGGTAGCAGCTTGAACGAATAAAAATCGTAGACTTTTTCAGTGATTTTATCGACCGGGTGCGAGAATTCCAGAACGATAACGCGGCCGCCTGGCTTAAGCACGCGGTACATGGAACGCAATGCGGCGTCTTTATCGGTGACGTTGCGCAGGCCGAAGGCGATGCACACGCAATCGAAAGTGTTGTCTTCAAAGGGCAGGCATTCGGCATTGACTTGCGCATAGCGGATATTGCCGACTAAGCCTCTGTCGATCAGCCGGTCGCGCCCGGTGCGCAGCATCTCGGAATTAATATCGGCCAGGACTATTTGGCCTTCCGGTCCTACGCGCTTTTCGAACAATGTGGTCAGGTCGCCGGTGCCGCCGGCCAGATCAAGCACTTGGTCGCCTTTGCGCACATTGCTAAGTTGCACGGCAATGCGTTTCCAGATGCGGTGAATGCCCAATGACATCAGGTCGTTCATGATGTCGTATTGTCCGGCAACGGAATCAAATACGCCGCGGACCAGCTTGACCTTCTCTTCTGTCGCTACTTGTTTAAATCCAAAATGGGTGGTGTCGGTCATCGTTGTACCTGTTCGTTTAATCGTATTTTGTTTCCGCAAGGTTCACGAAAACGGTTAATTTTGTAGCGGCTGTTTGCGTTTATAACCGGCAGCGTCCAGCCTGTGAAGATAATCAGCCCATAAATCCTGATATTCGGCACCCAGTTTATACAACAAATCCCAAGTATAAATGCCGCTGTCATGGCCGTCGCTAAAGACAAGGGCGATGGCGTAATTGCCTACCGGCCTGATCTCTTTAATGGTGACATCCTCCTTGTTGACCTGTAGAACTTCCTGTCCGGGGCCGTGGCCTAACGCTTCCGCCGAAGGCGTGTAGACGCGCAAATATTCGGCCGGCAATTGAAACACGCTGCCGTCATCAAAGCTGATTTCAACAATATTGGAAACCTGGTGCAGCTTGATCTCAGTCGGATGAGTGTTGGCGGGTTTTACGATTAGGCGCATGGCAATATAAGACGAAAGGCTAAGGGCGCAAGGCGAAGGGTAAATTTTTGTCTTTAACCTTGTGTCTACAGAATATAACGACTCAAATCCTCGTCTTCAACAAACTCGGTTAAATGGTCGTCAACGTAAGCGGCATCGATAAGGATATTTTCTCCCATCAAATCAGGGGCGTTATAGGAAATGTCTTCGAGTAACCGCTCCAGAATGGTGTGTAGTCTTCGTGCGCCAATGTTTTCGGTGGTTTCATTCACTTGCCAGCCGAGTTCCGCAATGCGCTTGATGCCGTCTGTGGAAAACGACAGCGATACGCCCTCGGTGCTTAATAGAGCAGTATATTGTTCGGTCAGCGAGGCGTCAGGCTCGGTCAGGATGCGCACAAAATCATCGGCTGAAAGAGCGTCCAGTTCAACACGGATAGGGAAACGGCCTTGCAGTTCAGGGATTAAGTCCGACGGTTTGGTCAAATGGAACGCACCGGAGGCGATAAACAAAATATGGTCGGTTTTAATCGATCCGTACTTGGTGCTGACCGTCGTGCCTTCAACCAGCGGCAGCAAGTCCCGCTGTACGCCCTCGCGGGAGACTTCGCCGCCGCCTCCGCCCAGTTCGGAACGTTTGCAGATTTTGTCGATCTCATCCAGAAATACGATGCCGTTTTGCTCTACGGATTCGACCGCGCGTGTCCGGATGTCATCTTCATTAACCAGCTTGGAAGCTTCCTCATCCTGTAAAACCTTCAGGGCTTTGTTGATTTTCATTTTGCGGGAGCGGGTTTTGCCCGAACCCAGGTTTTGAAACATGCCTTGCAATTGGTTGGTCATTTCTTCCATGCCGGGAGGGGCCATGATTTCAACGCCCACCGGTGCAAGATGCACGTCAATTTCAATTTCCTTGTCGTTCAGATCGCCTTCGCGTAACTTCTTGCGCATTTTTTGGCGGGTCGATTCTTCGGTATCGGACAGCATGCCGCCGTTCGCCCTGGGCAGCAGAATATCCAGAATCCGTTCCTCGGCGGCATCGAAAGCCTTGTTTTCAACCTTCTCCATTTCCAGCGTGCGGGTCATTTTGACAGCGGTATCGACTAAATCGCGGACAATGGAATCGACATCGCGGCCAACATAGCCGACTTCGGTAAATTTGGTGGCTTCAATTTTAATGAACGGCGCATTTGCCAGACGCGCAAGACGACGGGCAATTTCAGTCTTACCGACCCCGGTAGGGCCGATCATTAAAATATTTTTAGGCGTGATTTCTTCGCGCAGGGCATTGTCAATCTGTTGACGGCGCCAGCGGTTGCGTAGCGCGATGGCAACAGCGCGTTTGGCATTGGTTTGGCCGACAATATGCTTGTCCAGCTCGCTTACGATTTTTTTAGGAGTCATTTGAGTCATTTGTTTACTCGTTAGGTTCGGCGTCGAGTTCTTCAATACGCAAATTGTGGTTGGTGTAAATACAGATATCCGCAGCGATATTTAAAGACCGTTCAACAATTTCACGGGCGCTAAGGTTGGTGTTTTCCAGCAATGCGCGTGCGGCAGCCTGGGCAAAAGAGCCGCCGGAACCAATTGCCATTAAGTCGAATTCGGGTTCGATTACATCACCGGTACCGGAAATAATCAGGGACGTTTTTGCATCGGCAATGGTCAGCAACGCTTCCAGTTTGCGCAAAGCGCGGTCGGTGCGCCAGTCTTTAGCCATTTCCACGGCGGCGCGCGTTAAATTGCCGCGGTGCTTTTCCAGCTTGCCTTCAAAATGCTCAAACAAGGTGAACGCGTCTGCCGTTGCTCCGGCAAAACCGGCGATGACTTTGTCGTGATATAGACGGCGAACCTTGCGGGCATTGCCTTTCATAACTGTATTGCCCAAAGTGACCTGACCGTCACCGCCGATTACAACTTTGTCGCCCCGGCGGACGGAAAGTATCGTTGTTCCTCTAAAACTCACTTTAATACCCTAAGATTACCAAATACATGGAACCAATTTTACATGGTCTGCATTTAAATGTGCGAAAAAATGAGAACAGGGCGTATGGGAGATACAGATACGGTTTAGCTTCGATTCAGGAAACTATGCTACGCTCGGCAAAATAGTCAAAAAAGAGGCATTCTTATGGACGCATTGGAGCAGATATCAACAACCTTAGCATTATCGATGGGGCTGGCGTGGGCTAGCGGGATTAACCTGTACGCAACACTGTTTACTTTAGGCTACCTTGCCAATACCGGCAATATCGACTTGCCGCCGGATTTGCAAATAGTCGCCAACCCGATGGTCATGGGTGCAGCGGGGCTCATGTACTGTATCGAATTTTTTGCCGATAAAACGCCGGGTGTCGATACCGGCTGGGATGCGATACATACGTTTATCCGTATCCCGGCCGGAGCCATGCTCGCGGCCGGAGCGATAGGCGACTTGAATCCCGCCGTTGGATTGACAGCCGCCATTTTGGGCGGCAGTTTGGCGGCAGGTTCACACGCCACCAAAGCCGGAAGCCGGGTGTTGATTAACACCTCGCCGGAACCCTTTAGCAACTGGATTGCATCGGTCAGCGAGGATGTCATCGTAATTACCGGCGTCTGGGCAAGCATCAATCATCCGGTACTGTTTTTAATAGGGTTGGCTGGTTTTATCCTGCTGATGATCTGGCTGCTGCCGCGGTTGTGGATGGGCGTGAAAAAAGTCTTTGGTTTTATTATCAACCTGTTCCGAAACGAAAGCATCCCGGCCGACCAAAATTCACCCCAATAAAAACATTATTTATTGACTGACGGCGCATAATCGAGTCTAATGGCGCTCTTTTGTAGTTCCGCCCAGGTAGCTCAGTCGGTAGAGCAGAGGACTGAAAATCCTCGTGTCGACGGTTCGATTCCGCCCCTGGGCACCACTGCAAAGAAAATCAGCAATACATCAAAATGCCCAGGTAGCTCAGTCGGTAGAGCAGAGGACTGAAAATCCTCGTGTCGACGGTTCGATTCCGCCCCTGGGCACCATGAATACCAAAGGCTCCGATCTGATCGGGGCCTTTTTTATTTCTGCCTTCCGGCGCTTGGCTGGGGAGCTGCACTTTGTATCTTCGGCTCAGTCAGGATTGTTACGCGCCTACGGCTTCTTTTACAGGCTGACAACCTTAACTATAGACCTTGCTCTATACTCAAGGCCGCTGACTCAATATCCAACTCAAACGGTGCCGCCTCATGAACCTGCCCCGCTACACCTTGAAAGCCGACCGCTTCGTTATCGACCAATACAACGACCTTATCCCGTTTGCCAGTTTCCTACCGGGTATCGCCGGCGTGTCGGGCCGGCCCGCATGGGCGTTTTACGTCAACAGGGGACAGGCCGTTGCCAGTTTCGGCGTGCGCAACAAAGACGGAGCGTTTTTGGAATTTTTCCCGGCCGATAAAGCTTATCAACTGACGCCGTCGCGGGGGTTTCGGACTTTTCTGAAGACTGCCGAACGCGGACAAACCCTGACCCACGAACCGTTCCAGCGCGGCGCGGGCCCCGAGGTCAGGCAGCGTCTTTACATCACCGATTATGAAGTCGGTGTCGAAGAAATCCATCCGCAATTTGGATTCAGCATCCGGGCCGATATGTTCACCTTGCCCGAGGCGCCCGTGGCCGGTTTGCTGCGGCGGGTCACTATTACTAATACCTCCGGGCATATTAAAAAGATCGAGATCGTCGACGGCTTGCCGCAAGTGCTGCCCTTTGGCATGAACCAATGGATACTCAAGTTCATGAGCCGAACCTCGGAAGCTTTCATGCGCGTCGAAGGCGTGAAAGAAAATCTGCCTTTTTACCGCTTGAAAGTATGGCCTACCGACTCCCCGCAAGTGGAGCCGGTGATAGCCTGCAATTTCTTCGCCGGTTTTTTAAACGGTAGGCGCACCCGCGTGGTCGTGGATGCGGAGAGGATTTTCGGCTTGGCTGGGGATTTTTCCAGGCCGGAACGGTTTTTTGCCAACGATAGCCTGGATTTCGCTAATCAGGTGACGGGCAATCAAACGCCGTCGGCTTTCCAGGCGTTGACCGTCGAACTCCAGCCAGGACAAAGCCAAGTGTTTTACGGCTTTTACGGCCATGCCGCGTCACAGCCGGTGTTTGAGCAATTCATCGCTGAGGCTGACAAGAAAGATTACTTCGAGGCCAAGCGGGAGGTGAACCGCCGCTTGGTCGAAGGCATCACACAAAAAACCTTTACCGCGACCGCCAAGCCGCTGTTCGATGCCCATGCCCGGCAATGTTACCTGGACAATGGTTTGCGCGGCGGGTTTCCTAAAGAAGTACCGGGAGGCGCGCAATTGTATTTGTTCGGCCGCAAGCATGGCGATCTGGAAAGGGATTACAACGACTTCCTGTTGCAGGATACGCCGTATTCCGAAGGCAACGGCGATTTCCGCGATGTATTGCAAAACCGCAGGATGGACGTGTTTTTCGAGCCTGCGCTGGATGACAAAAACATCCGCTATTTCTTCAACCTGATTCAGCCGGACGGCTACAACCCCTGTTCGTTGCGGAACTCGCGTTTTGTCGTGGACGCGCCGCTAACCTTAGCTCATCATTTCACCCAGTTTGCCGATCTGGAACAACTGCTGTCCCGTGAGTTTAAATACGCGGAATTATGGCAGATGCTTCAAGGCGCGGAAAACCCGGAGCCGATCATCAGGGAAATTCTGGCGCAAGCGCAGGAAGTGGAGGATGCCGAATTCGACCGGGGTTATTGGTCGGATCACTGGACTTATTTGGTGGATTTGCTGATTAGCTACCAAGCCATTTTCCCGGATCGGCTATCCGGCTTGTTCAAGGAAAAAACCTATACCTTCTTCGATTCCACCCATTTTGTCGTGCCGCGCTGTCAAAAATACACGGTGACGCCCAACGGCGTTCGCCAGTACGGCGCGGTACAGGGCAGTCCTGAGAAAGAATCCCTGATCAACTCTCGTAGCCGTCGCCGCCACCAAGTCCGTGCGCAACGCGGCCACGGCGAGATCGTATACACCACGCTGCTCGGAAAAATCCTGACCCTGGTCGCCAACAAACTGTCCACCCTGGACCCGTTCGGCGTAGGCATAGAAATGGAGGCGGACCGCCCAGGCTGGTGTGATGCCTTGAACGGCCTGCCCGGCATTTTCGGGTCTTCGGTGAATGAAACCATCGAACTCAAGCGGCTGGTGGACTTTGCCTTGAAAGCCCTGGCCGATGTCGAAGGGGAATTTTCCCTACCGACGGAACTGGCGGATTTTATAGCGGGGTTGGAAGTGCTGTTAAATCATCCCAACCTGACGCCCGAGTTATTCTGGCAAGAAAGCGGAGCCCAAAAAGAAGCCTATCGGGACAAGGTGTTCATGGGCTTTGATGGCGCCGAACACGCTCTCTCTGTTACAGCGGCGCAAAACTTCCTGGCGGCGGTTTCGGGCTATCTCAATGCTGCGATCGACAAAGCCCGGACGCCGGAAGGTATCGTCACCTATTTTTCCTATGAGGCCGAGCAGTATCAGGAACTCGCGGACGGCAAGGCGGTTGTGGTCCGCTTCAAGCAAAAACCGTTGCCGTTGTTTTTGGAAGGCTTTGTCCACGCGCTACGCATCGCAGGCCCCGACGAAGCTCTGAGGCTATACGAAGCGGCGCGCACGTCCGAACTGTTTGACCAGAAACTGGGCATGTACCGTCTGAACGCGGCGCTGGGCGACAATGCGCTGGAACTGGGCCGGATCGGCGTGTTCAACTACGGTTGGCTGGAGAACGGATCGATCTTTTTGCACATGCATTACAAATTCGTGCTGGAAATGGTCCGGGCCGGATTGGCCGACGAGTTTTACGACCAGATCGAACGGCTGCTGGTGGCGTTCCGCGACCCGGCTGAATACGGACGCAACCCGGTCGAAAATTCCAGCTTCCTGGTCAGCAGCGGCTTCGATGTCGATCCCCGGCAACATGGTAGAGGCTGTGTAGCCCGTCTTTCAGGTTCCACGGTGGAATTCCTGCATCTTTGGACGCATCTATTTCTGGGGCCTAATCCGTTTGTGTTCGAGCAAGGCCAACTGCGCTTCAAGCCCGAGCCGGTGTTGGCAAAATCGCTGTTCTCGACGGACGAACGCTTAGCTACTCCGTTCGGCACGGAAGAAATCTTGCCGACGCACAGCGCGGCCTGTGCGTTGTTGGGTACGACGTTGTTGGTCTACACCAATCCCGAGCTTCAAGACACTTTCGGCCATACTGCCGTAAGGCCCTGCCGCTATCTGTTACATGGGCGGGATGGCAATGTGCAGGTCGTTGAAGGACGGCATCTGGAGGGCCAAATTGTTGAAGCGCTTCGTCTCTGCCAATACCGGCGGGTAGATGTAGTGCTGGGGGTGATAAAGGCTCTGTATTGATATTTATCATGAAGCTCAACATTACACACCAGTTGGAGAGGATGATGAGAATCAAAGATCGTATATTTGCGTAAGGGGTGAGCTAAGAAGCCCTACCGATTGGGGGCAAATGGTTAGCCTCATGCTTCAGCTCTTCCAAGTAGTCAATCCGTGAGAGTGTCACCTTAAAACGAATTACCTACGTCATAGCTTAGCGGTTGAAATATGAAAATTTATCCCTATATTGATTTTTCAATAAACAATTAAAGGATATTTATGGGGCAGATTGGTTACGAAATTGATTTTCTTCCAGTGGGTAACGGCGACCGGAGCGGAGATGCTATCGCTATTCGCTATGGAACTCCTGGGAACTACAAAATATTGGTATATGACGGAGGCACTAAAGAAGCCGGACAAAAACTTGTCGATCATATTAAAGAACACTATAAAACCGATATTATTGATTATGTCGTGAATTCACACCCAGATAATGATCATGCATCAGGTTTATCTGTCGTATTGGAACAAATGAGAGTCCGTGAACTTTGGATGCACCAACCGTGGAAACACTCCAAAATTATTCTTGATTATTTTAAGGATGGTCGTATTACTGATAAAAGCTTAGAGGAAAGATTGAAAAATAAGATGGCAGCTGCTTACGCTTTAGAAAAGCTTGCCGAAAAAAAGAACATCCCTATTCGTGAGCCGTTTCGTGGCGCTGTCATTGGTGATTTTGTTGTCATGTCTCCAGAAGAAAACTGGTACGTTCATGAACTGATTGCTGAATTTAATAAATCTCCAGCCCAGAAAGCAGAAAGTGAGAGTTTTGCAGATCAAATTTTTAAATCGGTGTCCGAAGCAGCAAGACAAGCTGTCGATTGGGTTAAAGAAGAATGGCATATCGAATCTCTACGGGAAGATGTAACAACCTCGGCAGAAAATGAAAGTAGTGTCGTTCTCTACGGCGAACTTAACAAACGAGGAATTCTTCTAACAGGGGACGCCGGTATCCGCTCTTTAACAGCTACAGCCGATTATGCTGAATCCAAAGGTATTTCTTTACCAGACAGCCTAAGTTTCATCCAAGTTCCACATCATGGCAGCAGAAATAATGTATCGACCTCCGTATTAGATCGAATTGTCGGCAAGCAAAAAGTGCAAAACGATGGAAGAACAACTAAAACTGCATATGTTTCGGCAAGTAAAGAATCAACAAAACACCCCAGACCAGCTGTTATTAATGCCTTTATTAGACGTGATGCAAAGATTTTTGCTACGCAGGGTAATAGCAAGAGGCATCACCACAACATGCCAAATTCCCGTAACTGGGGTTCTGCAACGCCATTAACATTTTCAAGTGAAGTGGAATCATGGGATTAACTGATCATATTGCTAAAATAGCCGATCCATACGACAGAAATGCTCGTTTATATCCTGCGATATTAACATTGATCCCGTTGGTCGCCATGTTGGGTGCCTTGTACGGAACAACAGCAACTGCACTTTCAAAGGTTTTCGCGACGGTATTTTCATTTGGCGGCCCCTTTCTGATGATGAACATTTCTCGAGAAATGGGTAAACGCTTGGAGCTAAAGATGTACGCGATTTGGGGAGGAAAACCAACAACTCTTCTGCTGCGACATAGCGACAAACGAATAGATCGCATTACCAAACATCGCTATCACAAGTTCCTGTCTTCAACAGTTAAAGTACGATTCCCAGATAGTTCGCAAGAAAATAGTAAACCAGATTTAGCTGATGAAGTTTATCAATCTGCAACGAAATGGCTACTTGATAATACACGGGATAAGAAGAAATTTAAGCTTGTCTTTGATGAACTTATCACTTACGGTTTTCGACGAAATGCGCTTGGTATGAAATCTATAGGATTAGCTATTTCCAGTATTTGCGTATTGTGGGTTTTGGTAACTCATCAGGTCATACAAATGACAAATCCTTTTTTTGACTTTTCAGCCTTTATCGCATTGCCTGATACAGCTATTGCTTCACTTGCTACATCCACAATTATGTTGCTTGTTTGGCTATTCTTTTTTACAAAGACCAGCTTAAAGACTTCGGCATTTACATATGCCGAAACTTTACTTAGGGCCTGCGATAAACTTTAATTCTGTAAGGGCGGATTCGTGTTAGCAATCCGCCCTTACAGAAGCTGATCTGCGCTCGGACTTTACAAGCAGAGTAGGTTGGGTTGCCCGCTGTTCGGCAGCCCAACATTTACCAGCATGATCTTCATGTTGGGTTGGCTATCGCCAACCGCAACCTACACGAATTATTCTGATTATTTGCTGTCTGCGTACCACTGCGATGTAACACGATAAGATGCGTTAGCCATTGGTTCATCCCTGTATTCCTCGATGCTAAATACGAGCGGCACAACTTTTTAACCTCCCATCTGTACGCCTCCGTACCGACAGCCGCTCATTTTAAGCTCATAATATTTTTAAGGTTTTGAAGAGATTCTGTCTCACCTCGAAGGCCGGTTATCAGGCGAGTAACTTGCTCATCGATAGCCACTTTGTTCTTGTGCTTTGGGGGAAAATATTATGAACATTCAACAACGCAAAAGCGGCTCCGCGCTATTACGCGTATTGGCATTGATAATTTTCGCAGCATTCTGCAAAACGGCTGCGGCAATCGATTTCCCGGCGGCAGCCGATACCGCGACGCCATCCAATAGCGAGTGCTTGCTGAACTGGGCGCAAACCTTCCATCCCAAGTTGTTTTCGCCGACGGTGTCTGGCGTGCAATCTTTTCCGCCCTATACCTATCGCTACTATGCCGACACCAATTCTTACCTGGCCGTTTCCTCCGCCGATAACCATGTCTATTACCTGGGGCCGAACGATACCTCGTTACGTGATATAGGGGACTTATCCGTTTGGCTGAAAGAATCGGGGTGTGGCGCGATGCCGTACCCGGTGATCTTTGTTCATGGCATAGCGTCTTCGGCGGATACATGGACGGTATTTAGGGACTATCTGATAAACAATGCGGGCTGGGTATTCGGCGGAACCCCCGCTTACGATCCTGCTGCACAAACGGTAGCTATCAACTGCCCATCGGACTCTAACCAGCCGGTTTCCTGTACGGGCGATGCCGGCAACTTTTACACGCTGAATTTTTCCGACAACCAGAACTTGTCTTTTGATGCTCAAGGCGGCGAACTGGCGGCAATTATTACTGCGATTCTAGAGGCCAATCCCGGAGCGACAAAAGTGCTTCTGGTGAGCCACAGCATGGGCGGCCTTGCAGCAAGGGAATACCTGCAAGGATTGGCGCGGCAGCCAAATGCCGAAACGACCATTCCCTATCGGGACGATGTCGCCAAACTCATTACCATCGGGGCTCCGCATCAGGGCACGTTTTGGGCCGAGCAATGCCGCAATGAGTTCGATGTTTTCGACGTTTCCGGAGATATCGGTATTTGCGCCCTTTTATCTTTGGACATCGACCCGGACAGTGTTGCGGTCGAGGATTTGCAACCCGATAGTTCGGCGCTGAATATTCTCAATGACTTGGCCGCTCATCCTCTTCCGTCCAATGTGTCTTATGTGTCGATCATTGGCTCGGGCCAGCCGACTTTAACCGCGTTAGTTGCTTTCGATGATGGGGATGGCATCGTCTCGGATACTTCCCAGGATTTGGCGACGGTAACCGGGAATCTTCCGCTTCAACAAAAATCGGTCGAAATTGATATTCTTTTCCGGGAATGCGGCAATGAAATAGATGTGCCATTGCTTGGCAATATTGGCGAAACTCATACCTGTGAGACAAGCGATCCCGGTGTAGGGGCGGAGATTTTGAGGAATTTGCAATAGCATGTAAGCCATGTGGGCGTGCTGTGCATATCTTAAGGCTGATTGCATCACTATTCCGAAAGTTTGCAAACAATATTTTCCGTGCCTACAGCGGGTTCTACAGAGCCCAAGCATTGAAGAAGCTGAAAGTTTCTCCAAGCAATCGACTTGAAAGTTCAAAGCAAGCTTTGAACTCCGGCAAGCACACTTTTTGGTGTCCAAAGCTTGCTTCGGGATTGGCTCTTCGATTACAAAAGGCGTGAGCAACTGCAATCAACCGGGTAGGGGCGCATCGCGCCCCTTTTCGATGTCGCTAATATGCTGAAATCCGTAAATGGTGCGCGGTGCGCACCCTACTTAAATTTTTACGCCGCCCGCCAAACATACGTAGCCACCGTGCTTGGCGGTAATGTAGCTACTGCATTTTTCCCTTGAAATCGGATAGCAAAGGATAGCGATTCAGCGCCGTCATTGAGCACAATCAGAACGATACAGCCTTCGGGGGTAAGAAAAGCCACATTCGGCAAGGCATTTTGCTCATCGGAATAAATCCTCACCGAACCGGGGCGGACGAATTTCGCGGCATGGGCGATTACATAGTAGGCGACGTTGCGGGCAAGCTCTTCACCGATAGTCAAAGCGCCGACGCAACGGGCCTCGCCACCAGGGGTATGGGGACAGCAAAACGGGTCGGAGGCCAGGTTCCATTCGAGCACGACCCGGCTCCAGTTGCGTGTCGAACCTATCAGGACATTTTTCACGTGCCACATCAAATCGCCCCCGAACTGCCCGTCAGAACCTACCCATTGCTCGGTGAAATACAGTTTCATTTCCGGATAAAGCTGATGCACCTCGGAAAGGGTCGAGATGTCGCCTCCATATAAATGCCAGGCCGATCCGCTTAGATAACGGCGCGCATCGGCATCGGCGAAAACCGCCAACGGATATTCTTTGACATCGCAATTGTGGTCCCAACAAAACAGTTCCACATCAGCCAATCCAGCTTCCCATAAAGCCGGTCCCAGATGATTTTTGATGAACTCGGCTTGCTCGTCCGCTTCCATGATCATGCTGGGTTCGTTTTTTTGATTCAAGGGTTCATTCTGCGGGGTGATCGAATGGATGATGATGCCTTTCTCCCGCATGGCTTTCAGGTATTTGACCAGGTAAGCGGCATAAACAGCGTAGCAATCCGGTCTCAGTTTGCCGCCGACGAGTCCCTGGTTGGTCTTCATCCAGGTCGGCGCCGACCAGGCCGTGGCGATGATCTTGATCTCGGGGTTGATAACCAAAATTTCCCGTAACAAGGGGATGACTTCAACGTCCCCGGCCTCGATGTCGAAATGGGCAAGCTCAAAGTCGGATTGTCCATCCGGTCTGTCGTCATAGGAAAAACAGCGCTCGCTTAAATCCGACGCGCCGATGCTCAGGCGCAGAAAGCTAACGCCGATACCGTCCCCGTCGGGCAGGAACAATTCCCGCAGCAATGCGCTTCTGTCAGCATCAGGCAAGCGGCTGACCAGCATCGCGCTGCCGCCGGTCAACGAAAACCCGAATCCTTCGATGACTTGATACTTCTGCCCGGCATCGACCTTTATCACAGGAAGATCGTTGGTATCGTCGGCGAAACGAAGGTCATCCGTCTGCCGTTGCAACAAACAGGTTTGGTCGGCGCTAGTTAGCCAGGCCGCTACAGAAAAATCTTCTGAAAGTGGAAAAACAAGGTCATCAGGGCTGGTTTGTTCTGGCAGGGAGTCTTCTTGGCGGCGTAACTTTAGTTTATACATGATGAAGTCTCACAGATTGTGATAATTGCCTGACAACGCTTTACTTCGTGGCATATTAAGGCAAGCGGATAGTGCGGCAAGAAAGCCGGTTTAGGTTTGCATGCAATACACAGGCAACTTAGTATAGCCTGATTCAATTGCTTTGATTTAACCCCCTGTAACTTGGCTATCTCCGGGGCTTTTGATGGTTTTTCTTGAAGATATGGAGCATGATTTAAAAAAGCCTTATCCATCGAACCCATGCCGCGCAACTTATCAGGGCAATGCGATTGAATGCCTTGCCGGACCCGGCAAGCATATCATCTTTGCTTAGCGAAATAATACGCGCTCCCTTTTAACACAGGATTTTGGCATTGTTGATATCTATATGATTTTCAACTGCAAGTTTGGATGGATGTACGGTATAATCGCGCTATTTCCAAATTTATCCTGACCTAATAAATGGCTCAATTTTTTGAAATACATCCGGAAAGTCCACAGCTGCGTCTGATACATCGTGCGGTGGAAGTGCTCCGTAACGGCGGCGTCATCGTCTATCCGACCGACTCCTCTTATGCGATTGCCTGCCATATCGGCGATAAGCAGGCGCTGGATAAAATCCGCCGCATCAGGCAGTTGGACGATAAGCACAACTTTACGCTGGTATGCAAAGACCTGGCTCAGGTGTCCACGTTTACCAAGATCAGTAACAATGCTTACCGGCTGATCAAGGCGTTAACGCCGGGGCCTTTTACCTTTATTTTGGACGCTACGCGCGAAGTGCCGCGCCGCTTGCAGCATCCCAAGAAAAAAACGGTAGGCATACGGGTTCCCGACCATCCTGTTGCACAATTGCTGGTTCAGGAATTAGGCGAGCCGCTATTCAGTTCCACTTTGATGCTGCCGGGCGAGGATGAGGCGTTAACCGACCCTTATGAGATTAAAGATAAACTGGATCATGAACTGGATCTGGTGATTGACGCCGGTATTATTCCGTTTGAGCAAACGACGATTATCGAATTTTCCAACGGCGCCGGTGAAATTATAAGGCAGGGCAAGGGTCTTGCTCCGATGCTGGCAGGGTGAGGATGCAGGCATGATGAATGAATTGACACTGTTGCAGCGTATCGTGGTTTGGATATTGCCGGTGATTTTTGCGATTACCGTGCATGAAGTGGCGCATGGCTGGGTGGCAAAAAAGTACGGCGATAACACCGCCTCGGCCTTGGGCAGGCTGACCTTAAACCCGATCAAGCATATCGATTTGCTCGGAACCATTATCATCCCCGGCTTGCTGTTAATCTCTTTTACCGGGTTTATTTTCGGCTGGGCAAAGCCGGTGCCTGTCGATCCCCGGAATTTTAAAAACCCGCGACGCGACATGGCGATAGTCGCTCTGGCTGGGCCTGTTGCCAATTTGTTAATGGCCGTCGGCTGGGCGTTGATAGCCCGGTTAGGGGTGGCGATAGGCGCACAAACCGAAGCGGTTTCGTTGCCGCTGATTTATACCGGGATTGCCGGCATTTCTATTAATCTGGTGTTGGCATTAATCAATTTGCTGCCGATTCCGCCGTTGGACGGCAGTCGCATTTTGACAGGTATTTTGCCGAGTTACTGGGCGTGGCAATACAACCGTCTGGAGCGTTTCGGATTTATTATTTTATTGGTGCTGTTATACACTAATGTTTTGAGTTCGATTTTGGCTTATCCGATGTTTGTGGCGCAGAAAGTATTTTTTTCAATTGCCGGGTTATAGGTTGATTTTTAAACGACTGTTTAAGTTCCGGCCGTCTTTTCGTATTTGCGAAGCCATGGCATGAACGAAACTATGAACCAAGACACGGTTGAAGCTGTAGCGTCCTCGCCGGTCGCGGTCGTGCCGTCATTCGCAATAGTTAACGGCGCGCCGTTTAACAAGCTGCCGGACGATCTGTATATCCCGCCGGATGCGTTGGAAGTGCTGCTGGATACCTTTGAAGGACCGCTGGATTTATTGCTGTATTTGATACGAAGGCAGAATCTGGATGTTGTAAATATTCCGATCGCGCAGATTACCCATCAATACATCGCCTACATCCAGATTATGGGTGAATTAAACCTGGAACTGGCGGCGGAGTACCTGGTCATGGCCGCGCTGTTGGCGGAGATCAAGTCCAGGATGCTGTTGCCCAGGCAGACCGAGGCTGAAGAGGACGAGGAAGACCCGAGAGCAACGTTGATACGCAGGTTGCAAGAATATGAGCTGATTAAAAATGCGGCTGAAGAAATCGATCTGTTGCCTAGAATTGAGCGTGATATATTTGAAGTCGGCGTCGATGTTTCGGCGCTGAAAAATTGCAAACAGAACCTGCCGGATATCCAGCTAAAAGAAATGCTGCTGGCATTTCAGGATGTACTTACAAGGGTTGAGCAGCTCAGCCATCATCAAATTACCAAAGAGCCTTTATCTGTCCGTGAACGCATGTCAACCATTCTGGAAAACCTTAAAGGAGCGGATAGTCTCCTTTTCTCGCAGTTATTTATCCGAAAAGAAGGTCGACACGGAGTTGTTGTCTCGTTTCTGGCAATCCTCGAACTCAGCAAAGAACGACTCATCGATATCATCCAGCCAGAACCCTTTGCCGAAATACGAGTCAGAACCGCCGGCGCCGCCGGTAGTTAAGCGTGTACCTAAGCCCAAACCTTCACCGCCGCCCCTCGACCGCGCCTGTCCCGAGTGCAGCCGAAGAGATCAGGACAGGTCTTTCATAACTGAACAACGTGAAATTAATGTGGAAATTAAACGTGTAGTTGAAGCCATCTTATTTGCTGCAAATCGCCCCATGACCTGTAAGCAGGTGCAGCAGGTTTTTCCTGAAATTGAACAGCCGGAGCTACAGGAAATACAGGCGGCATGCGAGGCGATCATGGAGGATTACCGGTTCAGGCCGGTTGAATTAAAGCAGGTGGCCAGCGGTTACCGTTTTCAGGTCAGGCAGGAACTGTCACGCTGGGTATCGCGGCTGTTTGAAGAAAAGCCGCCTAAATACTCCCGTGCATTGCTGGAGACTTTGGCCATTATTGCCTATCGTCAACCGGCGACGCGCGGAGATATTGAGGATATTCGCGGTGTCAGTGTCAGTTCCAATATCATTCATACGCTGCTTGAACGCGAGTGGATTCGAGTGGTAGCGCACAAAGAGGTGCCGGGCAGACCGGCTTTATACGGTACGACCAAACAATTTCTGGATTATTTTAATATCGCATCATTAAATGAACTGCCGACCTTGCAAGAGATTAAAGAGCTTGGCATGTCATTGGATGAGCCGCCGTTAAATAATACGCAACAACCCATGCAGGTAAAGAGTGAAGAGCAAGAAACAACCGAACAGATCACCGAAACAGCCGTCGAGCAGGTCAGCGAAACAGCCGAGCCGGTCTCCGAAACCACAGACTGAAAACAAGGTAGCGAAAGCGCCGAAAAAAATCGGCGTTACTGGGGTGGTCGACGGAGAGCGTATCCAGAAAGTGCTGGCGCGCGGCGGCATTGGTTCCCGGCGGGAAATTGAGCGCTGGATAAGTGAGGGGCGGTTAAAGATAAATGGCAACCCTGTAGGCTTGGGCGACCGATTGAAAGAGGGTGATCGGCTATTTCTCAATGACCGGATTGTCAATTGGGAAAAATTTGTCGAACAGCCCACCCGAGTGCTGCTTTACCATAAACCGGTCGGCGAAGTGGTAACGCGCCGCGACCCGGAAGGCCGCCCGGTGGTGTTTACGCAGTTGCCGAAATTGGCGGTCAGCCGCTGGATAGCTGTCGGCCGTCTGGATATCAACACGTCAGGCTTATTGCTGGTTACCAATAATGGCGAGCTGGCCAATCGATTGATGCATCCGTCAACGCAAGTGGAGCGTGAATACGCCGTGCGTATTTTGGGCAATGTTTCAGAGGCCACCTTGGCAAGGCTCAAAGAAGGCGTGGAGCTTGAAGACGGTAAGGCCAAGTTTGACGATATTAAATTCTACGGTGGCGAAGGCGCCAATAAATGGTTCAACGTTACCGTTGCCGAAGGTCGCAACAGGCTGGTAAGGCGGTTGTGGGAATCGCAGGAGGTTGTTGTCAGCCGTTTAATGCGGGTGCGCTATGGGCCGGTGGTGTTGCCGGAACGGTTGAAAGCCCGCACGTTCTATGAATTGAACGATAAAGAACTGGAATTGCTGTTTGAATTTGCGGGTATGGCCAATGAAAAACCGGCTATTAACGCCAAACCCGAATCTAAAGCGCATAAGCCGGGTAAACGTTAACGGCGCAGTCCGAATTGCCCTGAAGCTACAAGAGCCTGGTCTGCCAACATCAAGCGATCCGGCTCCGGTGCTTATTTAGCCACGACAACTTGGTTTCTGCCTTTGTTTTTGGCTATATACATGGCTTTATCTGCGCGCTGGACGAAAGACTTGAGAGTATCGTTGTCGCGTAAAGTGCTAACGCCCAAGCTGGCAGTGATCTTGAGGATTTCCATGCCGTACGCTATTGTATGGTTCTCAATTGAGGCGCGAATTCGCTCTGCCAGCAATTCTGCGCCGTTGGCGTCGGTACCGTTTAATAACATCACGAATTCTTCCCCGCCATAGCGGAACACAATATCGCTATCTCTTAGACTTTCCTTAATCCATTTTGCGCTCAAAACCAGTGTCGTATCGCCGCACTCGTGACCATAAGTGTCATTGATGGCTTTGAAATGATCGATATCAAGGAAAATCAGCGATAAACTCTGAGTATTGCGTATCGCAAGGCTCATTTCCCGTTTAATGGAATCATCAAATGAAGTTCTGTTGTGGGTTTGGGTGAGTGGGTCCGTATAAGCCTTTTTTAAAGCCTGATGAAATAAAGTTGCATTTTTCAGCGGATAAATCAAACAGCAAAGCAGCGTTTCCAGCAGCCGGAGATCCGAATCGCTGAATCTATGGTTACGCATCAGCTTTAATTCACCCAATTGTTGCTGCTCAACTTTAAGTGCGTAATTGCAGGAATGCCGCGTAAAAACCCCGCTTTTGACCTCCAGATCAAATTCCGTGTTTGTATAAATAAAGGCGCTATGGGGGATCTTATTTGCGATCTTAGTGCTGAAAATAGCTATCAGTTCATTAAATTCCAATGTCGTTTGCAAAGCGCTGCTGATGTCATAATTATGAAGGTTAACCGCTTTTGTCGCTTCAAAAGTGTTGTTGCTGATAATCGCCAGGTTTGCTGATTTACGGTTCATGGACGCTTCCTCATGGATTGGAGCTATTACGTTGCAGTAACTAAAGCGAAGGATGTGCCATTTATTAAAATATTAATAGCAATTAGTGTCTTAGCGAATATGTTTTGGTTTTAATTGGCTCGGTGCCATAAAGTTGACGTTACAAAGCGGCAAAGGATTGCCGAAGAGCGGCTTAAGCGCTTGTTCTTATAAATAAGCGTGAAAAATCGACTGCTTTCAGCGGACGCTCCGGAAGATAATCCACAAAAAACAACACAATAATAGTTTGCATGGTCAATTAAGATATTGAGTGATGGCAATGACTGGCCGATGTGGCGCTGAATGGATGGCTGTTCCCTGAGCAGTGGGTTAGGCCGGTCATTGTTGAGGAAGGCGAACGGTCTCCGTCGTCTTGGTCATGACCGGATTACTCGTGAGAGCAAAGTGTCTTTCGGCTCACTCAACCGGCGTTGAGTTTATCTCATAGTTGACAAGACTGATCCGGCTGACGGGTTGTCAGTCTTTGTATCCTGAAAATGCTTGGTTTGCGGGAAAATAATGAATTCAAGGCGGCCGAATACGGGCCTGGACGCGATCGGAATGCAGTGTTTGTAGTAGTTCTGAAGGCGTTTAATGAGGTATTGGGACGAAAGGGTGAACATGATGGCCCTTCTGTTCGGTATATCGTGTGTAGCAGTTTATGTGGCGCGGAGAAATTTACTCACCTCGTTTTGTTAAAAAACGGGTAAAATCAATAAGGAGGGGATATAATCGAATGGTGCCGAGGAGAGGACTTGAACCTCCACGGGGTTGCCCCCACCAGCACCTGAAGCTGGCGTGTCTACCAATTTCACCACCTCGGCAAAGGTTAGCTGTAAAAGCTAAAGTGAGCGCGCACTATACCTATCCTCTTTGCTTTTGTCAATTAAGTGCGAAGTTTTTATATAAACTTAAATAATTTCGAGAGAGACGCCGTAGCGTCACCTCGAGCTAACGGGAAATAGTTTTTCGCATAAGACCCAAAAACTTTTCTCTTTCAATCCTAATCGATATACTAAGCCTATATATTAAGATATGTTTAATAATATCCATTCTCCTAGTTAATTATTTAAATGACATTGAAGTCTAAAAAAGACGTTGATTTTAAATCAACAAATGATCCATATGCTCAGCGCGAAGCTGAGAAATATGAGAACCCGATTCCCAGCCGCGAATTAATTCTCCAATTGATCGAACATGCTGGAAAACCGTTGCGCCGCGAAGAAATCGCCGAAGCCTTTTCTCTTGAAGATGAAGATCAGCTAGAGGCCTTACGACGCCGTTTGCGGGCCATGGAAAGAGACGGGCAATTATTGTTTAATCGCGGCAAAAAATATTGCCTGGTTAACAATGAGGATTTAATTGCCGGGCGCGTCATCGGCCATGCGGACGGTTTTGGCTTTCTTAAGCCGGATGATGGGTCGGATGACCTGTTCTTATCGCCGCGGGAAATGAATCCGTTGCTGCACAATGACCGGGCGCTGGTGCGTATTGCCGGGATCGATAAAAAAGGCCGCCGGGAAGGCGCGGTTGTTGAGGTTCTACAGAGAAACACTCACCAGATTGTAGGGCGGCTTTATAAGGAAAACGGCTTTACCTATGTGGTGCCGGATAATAAAAATATAGCGCAAACCGTCCTGATTCAGAAAGGCGGCATCGGCAAAGCTAAGCAAGGGCAGATTGTCGTTGCGGAAGTTACCGAGCAGCCGACGCAGCTTCACCAGCCGATCGGCCGGATCATCGAAGTCATGGGTGAACACATGGCGCCGGGGATGGAAATCGATATGGCGATCCGTTCCTATAATCTGCCAAACCATTGGCCTGATGAGCTGCTGGAAGAAATCAAGCCGCTTAAGAATGAGGTGCCGGAGTCAGCGAAACAAAACCGGGTCGATTTACGGCAAACTCCATTAGTTACAATTGATGGCGAAGATGCTCGCGATTTTGACGATGCCGTCTATTGCCAGAAAACCCCCAAAGGCTGGAAGCTGCTGGTGGCAATTGCCGATGTTTCGCATTATGTACAGATTAATTCGGAATTGGACAAAGAGGCTCAAAAACGCAGCACGTCGGTCTATTTTCCGGAACGGGTCATACCCATGTTGCCGGAAATCTTGTCTAATGGCTTGTGTTCGCTTAATCCTCAGGTAGACCGCTTATGCATGGTATGTGAGCTGCTTATTAACGAGCAAGGCCTGGTCACGCGGTCGCGCTTCTTTGATGCGGTGATGAGTTCTCATGCCAGATTGACCTATACCGAAGTCGCAAAAATGCTGGTCGAGGGCGATAAGGCATTAGCCGAGCAATACAACGCGTTGATGCCGCATTTACAGGAGTTGTACGCGCTTTACAAGGTTATGCGAGTAAGCCGGGAAAAGCGCGGCGCGATGGATTTTGACACCCAGGAAACCCGCATTATTTTCGGCCCAGAGCGTAAGATTGAAAAGATAGTGCCGGTGGTGCGTAACGATGCTCATAAATTGATTGAAGAGTTTATGATCACCGCGAACATGGCGGCGGCCCGTTTTTTAAACAACAAAAAAATGCCCAAGCTGCTGCGGATACATGACGGTCCGAGTGCCGACAAGCTGCTTAACCTGAAAACGTTTCTCGGCGAATTGGGTTTAAGCTTGGGCGGGGGCGCTAAACCGACGCCGCTGGATTATATGCATTTGATTGAATCAATCAAAGACCGGCCCGATGCGCATTTGATACAGACCGTATTGTTACGTTCGATGTCGCAAGCCGTCTACAGTCCTGAGTTAAAAGGCCATTTCGGTTTGGCGTTGGAAGCTTACGCGCATTTTACTTCACCCATCCGCCGTTATCCTGATTTGCTGGTGCATCGCGCCATCAGGCATTGTTTGCAGGGCAAGTCGGCCGAAAGCTTTTTCTATGGGCTCCCTGATATGGTGGTGTTGGGCGAGCAATGCTCCGCCAATGAGCGGCGAGCTGACGAAGCGACGCGGGATGTGGTGAGCTGGCTCAAATGCGAATATATGATGGATAAGGTCGGCGAGGAATTTCCGGGCATTATTTCAGCGGTTACCTCATTTGGCTTCTTTGTTGAGCTTGACGAAATCTATGTAGAAGGCTTGGTTCATATCAGCAACCTTGCGCAGGATTATTTTCATTTTGATGCGACCAGCCATCAGTTAAGAGGCGAGCGTACCGGTGTTAATTATCGCCTGGGTGACAGTGTCATCGTCAGAGTCGCGCGTGTTGATCTGGATGAAAAGAAGATTGACTTTGAGCTGACGAAAAAACAAGACGTAATGAAGAAGCCTAAAAAGAGACGCCGTAAAAAATGAAATTAAGCAAAGTATACGGCATACATTCAGTACAGTCGGCATTGGATTATTCCCCTAAAAAAATTAATAAAGCCTGGATTGACAGCCAAAGACAAGACAAGCGCTTAACGCAACTGGTCGAGGATTTATTGGATTTGGGCATAGAACCCGAAAAAACCGACCGGAAAAAGCTGGATCGTTTTGCGGACAGCAATAATCATCAAGGCATTGTTATTGAAGTTGAAATGCCGGAAGAGTTATCGGAAAGTCATCTCAAGGATGCCGTGTTAACGCTGTCGGGAACGCCTTTATTTCTGGTGTTGGACAATGTTCAGGACCCGCACAATTTCGGGGCCTGCCTTAGAACCGCGGACGCTACCGGCGTACATGGAGTCATTATCACTAAAGATAACGCTACCGGTATTACCCCGACAGTCTGTAAGGTGGCTAGCGGTGCTGCAGAAACGGTACCGGTCTATCAAGTCACCAATTTAGCAAGAACCTTGCGCTGGCTCAAAGAACAAGGTGTCTGGGTCATGGGGGCAGCGGGCGAAACAACGCAAACCGCCTATCAAACCGATTTTACGGTGCCTCTGGCTTTGGTCGTCGGCGCTGAAGGCAAGGGTTTAAGACGATTGACCAAGGAACAATGCGACATGCTGGTCAAATTGCCGATGCTGGGCAAGGTAGAAAGCCTTAATCTGTCTGTTGCAACCGGTGTGCTGCTTTATGAGGCCGTGCGTCAGCGGTCACTGGTCGGCTGATTTATTTGTTGCATCATGCAAGCACAAGCAACACATTCTCTTGAAGGCAGAGGCTTAAGCTGTATACGCGATGACCGGATACTGTTTGAAGAGCTGGCTTTTGAATTGGTTTCAGGGCAGGTTTTACTGCTCGAAGGTAAAAATGGCAGCGGCAAAACCTCGTTACTGCGTATTTTATGCGGATTTCGCGAGCCTGATGCAGGTAGAATTGACTGGTGCGGCGAGGCTGTTAAAGATAGTCAGTTCTATGCGGATATGGCTTATGTCGGCCACTTGGATGGCATTAAAAAAGAACTGACGGTTCTGGAAAATCTAAAGATGTCTTTGGCCCTGAGCAGTTCCGGTCGCTACTCCATTGATCAGGCTTTAACGAAAGTGCATTTGTCGGGCTACGACGATGTCCTTGTGCAAACTTTATCGGCAGGCCAGAAAAGACGGCTGTCTTTAGCCAGATTGCTGATTACCGAAAATGTGTTGTGGATTCTGGATGAGCCTTTTACCTCATTGGACAGGCAAGGCATTGCCCTGATCGAATCGTTAATGACCGAACATTGCGGCAATGGCGGCATGATAGTCCTCACCTCACACCATGATATCGATCTGCCTGATGTCGATGTCCAGCGTATTAATTTATCCTGATGTCTTTATCCCGAGCTTTTTTTGCCGTTATTCGGCGCGATCTGGTGTTGGCTTTGCGGCGGCGTTCGGAGATAGCCAACCCGCTACTGTTTTTTATCCTGGTGATAACTCTGTTTCCGTTGGGGATCGGCGCGCAGCCGCATCTATTGCAAGCCATTGCGCCGGGGATTATCTGGGTTTCCGCATTATTGGCGGCGATGCTGTCCCTCGACAGTCTGTTTCGTTCGGATTTTGATGACGGTTCCTTGGAACAGATTCTATTAAGTCCGCATCCGACATCGGTATTGGTATTGGCTAAAATCGTTGCCCATTGGTTGGTGACCGGTTTGCCATTATTGATTGTTGCGCCGTTGCTGGCAGTTTTTTTGGGCTTGCCCAATCATGCTATGGGAATTTTGTTGTTGACCTTGTTACTTGGAACGCCGGTATTAAGCTTAATAGGAGCCATTGGCGTTGCGCTGACCGTAGGACTTCGCCGGGGCGGCATGATTTTGTCGCTGCTGGTTTTGCCATTGTATGTGCCGGTGCTGATCTTTGCCGGTAATGCAGTGCAGATGGCCGGCAGCGGATTGCCGGTCGATGCGCAAATTAATATTCTGGTTGCCATTTTATTGATGGCTTTGGTGTTAACGCCTTTGCCGACAGCGGCCGCATTAAAAATGAGTATTAATTGATAATATCTCGTAGAATAATCGGCCATATTATCGACCTGGAATCAATGATGATGGTGTCGGCTAAATATTTGCTTAAAAACAAACCGTCCATACACTTTTAGTTTGAACCTTTGCCTGATTTTCTATGTTTTTAATTCCTGATCCCGTAGTCCGCTTCTTTCACCGCATGGCTTCGCCGCCGCATTTTTACGCTTTTAGCCAGCGCTTGATGCCGTGGCTGGTGGTTATTTTTTTACTGTTAACGGCCGCAGGTCTATATGGCGGTTTGTATCTTGCGCCAGCCGATTACCAGCAGGGCGATAGCTATCGCATTATCTATATCCATGTGCCCAGCGCCTGGATGTCGTTATTCATTTATGTGGTCATGGCAATTGCCGGCGCAATAGGCCTGGTTTGGCGCATCAAGCTGGCGGAGATTGTCGCGATCAGCAGTGCGCCGGTCGGCGCAAGCTTTACCTTTATCGCGCTGGTGACCGGTTCCTTGTGGGGCAAACCGATGTGGGGAACCTGGTGGGTTTGGGATGCGCGGTTAACGTCCGAATTGATATTGCTGTTTTTGTATCTCGGCGTCATCGGGCTGTACGGCGCGATAGACGATAAGCGCACCGCGTCCAGGGCCGTGGCTATTTTAGCCTTGGTCGGCGTGGTCAACATTCCGATTATTCATTATTCCGTCGAGTGGTGGAATACGCTACACCAAGGGCCGACGGTAACCAAAATGGATAAGCCGTCGATTCATGTCAGCATGTTGATCCCGTTATTGCTGATGGCGGTAGCGTTCAAATTTTATTACCTGATCGCGATGTTGCAGCGGGCGCGTACCGAATTGTTGCAGCGCGAACGCAATGCACAGTGGGTTAAGAACATGATTTCGGAGTCCAAATAATGACAATGCAGGAATTTTTCGCAATGGGCGGCTATGCCTTTTATGTCTGGACCTCTTACGGCCTGACCTTAATCGTGCTGCTTGCCAATATTATTATCCCGGTGGCACAGCGCAGACAGTTACTACGCTCCCTGGCGCTTAAGCAAAAACGGCACTAAATCATGAAACCAGCCAGAAAACAGCGATTAATGCTTATCGGCCTGATGGTCATCGGAGCCGGGCTTGCCACGGGGTTCGCGCTTAAGTCCTTTAATGAAAACTTGATGTATTTTTTTTCCACTACCGATGTCGTGGCAGGCAAGGCGCCAAAAGACACCTTGTTTCGCCTGGGCGGCATGGTCATTAAAGGCTCTGTGGAAAGGCCGAATGACGGGCTGATGGTGCGCTTTAAACTGACTGATTTCAGTAAGGATGTGACCGTCGAATACACGGGCATCCTGCCGGATTTGTTCAGGGAAGGGCAGGGTATCGTTGCGCACGGGAAACTAAATGCACAGGGCGTGTTTATCGCCGAAGAAGTGTTGGCCAAACATGATGAAAATTACATGCCGCCGGAAGTGAAAAGCAGTTTAAAAAACCAGCCGGCGCCGGTTGCAGGCCAATAATAATGATTGCAGAACTCGGACATTTTTCGCTGATCTTAGCCCTATGCATGGCCGTTATTTTAGGGATGCTGCCGATCATCGGCGCTTCCCGATCCATATCCGGCTGGATCGCTGTGGCAAGGCCTGCCGCGTTTGGGCAACTGTCCTTCATGGTTATTTCCTACGGCTGTCTGACTTATGGGTTCTTAACCCATGATTTTTCGGTCAAATACATTGCGACAAATTCCAATACCGCATTGCCGGTTTTGTATTTGGTTTCCGGGGTCTGGGGCGCGCATGAAGGCTCGTTACTGCTTTGGGCGCTGGTGCTGTCCTGCTGGACAGGCTTGGTGGCGATGTTCAGTCGTACGATTCCTGAGGCTACCGTCGCTCGCGTTTTAGGCGTGATGGGGCTGGTCTCTATCGGCTTTATCCTGTTTTTATTATTGACATCCAATCCGTTTGAGCGGCTATTTCCAGTGCCGCTGGAAGGGCGCGATTTAAACCCATTACTGCAAGATCCTGGTCTGGCAATACATCCGCCGATGCTTTATATGGGCTATGTCGGCTTTTCCGTGGCCTTTGCTTTTGCCATTGCCGCATTGCTGGAAGGTCGGCTGGATGCGGCCTGGGCGCGCTGGTCAAGACCCTGGACCAACATCGCCTGGATGTTTTTGACGCTGGGCATAGCCTTGGGCAGCTGGTGGGCTTATTACGAATTGGGCTGGGGCGGCTGGTGGTTCTGGGACCCGGTCGAAAACGCTTCCTTCATGCCCTGGCTGGTCGGCACCGCGCTGATCCATTCGTTAGCCGCCACCGAAAAACGCGGCGCGTTCAAGACCTGGACGGTGTTGCTGGCGATTTTTGCTTTTTCGTTAAGTCTGCTCGGTACATTTCTGGTCCGGTCCGGCGTATTAACCTCGGTGCATGCATTTGCCAGCGACCCTGCAAGAGGTTTGTTTATTCTGATATTTCTGGCCGTCGTGGTGGGGGGATCGTTATTGCTGTATGCGATAAGAGCGCCTTACGTCAAGAGCAGCGCGACCTTTGAATTGGTGTCCAAAGAGTCGGCGATATTGCTGAACAACGTGTTGTTGGTGGTAACGGCTTCAAGTATTTTGCTCGGCACGCTGTATCCTCTGGTAATTGACGCGTTGGGACTGGGCAAGATCTCGGTTGGGCCTCCATATTTTAATGCCGTATTCATTCCACTGATGGCGCCGCTGGCGATTGCCGTGGGTTTGGGCATGTTGCTGCGCTGGAAAAGAGACAATATCAACGCGATTGCCTTGCGGGTGCGCTGGCTTGTTTTGGCTTGCGTTGCAGGCGGACTGCTGATTCCGTTGCTGATGCCGTTTTATTCGTGGGGCGCAGTATTAGGTTTAACGCTGGCGTTGTGGACGGTTGCGGTCACCGCGATGTCTTTTGTCGACCGCATGGGGTCGCAAGGGTTTTCCTGGCAACGCTTGCAAACCCTACCGGCCGGTTTTTACGGTATGACTGTGGCGCATTTAGGTATAGCGGTATTCGTGGTCGGCATTACCCTGACCTCCGTTTATAGCGTCGAAAAAGATGTCCGCATGGCGCCTGATGACAAGCTGGATATGTCCGGCTATATCTTTGAGTTCCACGGTGTCAAACAAACCCAAGGGCCTAACTATGTTGCCGAACAGGCTAAGGTGACCGTCAGTTACAAAGGCAAGCAGGTCGCCAAATTGGAGCCGCAAAAACGGGTTTACCGGGTGCAAAAAATGCCGATGACCGAAGCGGCTATCGATGCCGGATTGTTTCGGGATTTGTTTGTTGCGATAGGCGAGCCGCTGGGCGATAAGGGCGCGTGGAGTCTTAGGATTTATTACAAATCATTTATCCGCTGGATTTGGCTGGGCGCGCTGTTCATGGCGGCGGGCGGCTTGTGTGCGGCTTGTGATAGACGATATCGAATTGCAAAATAGTTTAAAGATTATCACCACGAAGGACACGAGGTTTTATATCTTCGTGTCCTTCATGGTGAATCCATGTGTAACCCTAAATAAATATAATGCTTAAATACATCCTCCCTTTAATATTATTTATCGTTCTTGCGGTGTTCCTGGCGCTGGGCTTAAACCTTCATCCCAGTGAGATTCCTTCGCCGTTGATCGACAAACCGGCTCCGGCATTCTCCGCGCCGAAGCTTCAAGCACCTGAAGAAAAATTATCCCCAACCGATTTAAAAGGCAAAGTCTGGCTGTTTAATGTCTGGGCGTCGTGGTGCGCGTCTTGCCGCTCCGAACATCCGATACTGAACCAATTGGCTCAGCAAAAAGCCGCGATTATCGTCGGCTTGAACTACAAGGACGAGCCGGAAGCTGCGAAAGGCTGGCTGGCGCAACTGGGCAATCCTTACGATGTTAGCATCATGGATCAGGACGGACGCATCGGCATAGACTGGGGCGTTTACGGCGTGCCGGAAACCTTTGTCGTCGATAAACAGGGCGTAATTCGCTACAAGCATACCGGCCCCGTTACGCCTGAAGATGTGCAGCAGACTTTCCTGCCTTTGATTGCCAAGTTACAGGCTGAAAATTAATGAAGCGTTTATCTATTGTTTTGTTATTGGTACTGTCCGGCATGGCTTGCGCCGGTGTTGAATACCGGCAATTTGCCAGCCCTGAGCAGCAAGAGGCTTACGAAAGCCTGACTTCGGAATTGCGCTGTCTGGTCTGTCAAAACCAGACCATCGCCGATTCCAATGCGGAACTGGCCGCGGATTTGCGCAGGCAAGTCTACGAAATGCTGCAACAAGGCAAATCAAAGCAAGACATAGCCCAATTTATGACCGATAGATACGGCGATTTTGTTTTGTATAATCCGCCGTTTAAGCTTAAAACCGGCCTGTTGTGGATAGGACCGGTGATGTTCCTGTTAATCGGTTTGATCGCAGTGTTTTTGTTTACGCGCCGAAAAAAGACCGCTGCAACGGTTGAAATCAGCGCGGAAAAGCAGCAAAAAATCCGCAGCTTATTGGAAAAAGGTGATCAGTCTTGAATATGTTATTTTTGCTGATTGCCAGCGTAATGATCTTGGTCGCTTTCTTGATTGTGCTGCCGCCGTTGTGGCGGAAACATTCGGTTGCAGCAGCCGACCAGGACCAGCGTAATATCGCCATTGCTAGGCAGCGATTGGCTGAGCTTAAGGAACAGCTGCAAGCAGGCGCATTAACTCAGGCGCTTTACGATGAGCAGTTGGTCGAACTTGAACAGGCTTTGAGCGATGATCTTGATATAGAGAGTCATGTCAATGAAGCAACGTCGCCCGGCCGGTGGATAGCGCTGGTGCTGGTTTTAGCAATCCCTCTTGTGGCGGGTTCGCTTTATTGGACACTCGGCAACTATCAGTCATTAACGCAGGAAAATCAAACAGCCGCGGCAAATCCGGCAGTACCCGAACTGGAGAAGATGAAAAGCATGGTTGCCGGGCTTGCGGAGCGCCTGAAAAAACAGCCGGACGATGCGATAGGCTGGACGATGTTAGGCCGATCCTACAAGTATTTGCAACAATATCCTCAAGCTGCCGAAGCGTTTGAACACGCCTACAAGTTAATAGGCGAGCAGCCGGAAATCATGCTGCTTTACGCCGATGCCCTGGCTTTTTCCAACAATGAGCAGATGGCCGGAAAACCCACGGAACTGGTGTTTAAAGCCTTGGCGATGGAGCCTAATAACGTGACCGGCCTGTGGCTGGGCGGCATGGCCAAAGCGCAAACAGGCGATTTTGCGGCGGCAATGGATTTGTGGACAAAACTTGAGACGCAGCTGCCGCCGGGATCCGAAGCCCAGCAGGAAATACAAGGCCTGCTGGCAAAACTTGCCACCCAGATACCGGAAGGCGCTGCCGAGCAAGCGGAATCAAAATCTGAGCAACCGATTGCGACGCTTCCGCCATCCTCGGCAGTCGCGAGTATTGATGTTCAGGTGAGCTTGGCGCCCGAGTTGCAAAAATCGGCCAGCCCTAACGACACCGTCTTTATTTATGCTCAGGCCTTGTCCGGCCCCAAAATGCCGCTGGCTATCGTGCGTAAACAGGTTTTTGAATTGCCGTTAACCGTCAGTTTGACGGATGCGATGGCAATGATGCCGACCATGAAGTTATCGAATTTCGAGCAAGTCAAATTGCTGGCGCGCATTTCCAAATCCGGCGATGCGATGCAACAACCCGGCGATTTGATCGGCGTTATTGAGCAGGTAGCTCTGAACGATAAAAGCCCGCATAAAGTAATCATTAACAGCCAAGTAAAATGATGGATCAGTCTATAAAATTCAATTTGGGCCTGATCAACCGTTACGATAAGGCCGGCCCCCGTTATACCTCGTATCCGACTGCACTGGAGCTGCATGAAGGCTTCGGCGACAGGGAATATCGGCAGCACATCGCAAAATCCAATGCCGCAGGCGGGCCGCTGTCGCTGTATTTCCATATCCCATTTTGCGATACCGTCTGTTTTTATTGCGCCTGCAATAAAATTGTCACCAAAAACCGCAAACATGCGGAACCGTACTTGGCCAATCTGTGCAAGGAAATTGCGATGCAGGGCGATTTGTTCGACTCCGGCCGGGTCGTCAATCAGTTGCACTGGGGCGGCGGCACGCCGACTTTTTTAAGCTACGAGCAGATGAAAGCCCTGATGGCGGTAACCCGCGAGCATTTTCAGTTAAGGGACGACGATAAGGGCGAATATTCAATCGAAGTCGATCCTCGCGAAACCAACGGCCAGACCATGAGACAGCTTCGCGAACTGGGTTTTAACCGGGTCAGTTTAGGTCTACAGGATTTCGATCCGGCCGTACAAAAGGCCGTCAACCGCCTGCAAAGCGAAGAGCAGACGTTCAGCGTTTTAGCCGCTGCCCGTGCCGAAGGTTTCCGCTCGACCAATATCGATTTGATCTATGGATTGCCGCTGCAAACGGTCGCTACCTTCGCCAAGACCTTGGATAAAATCCTGGCGGTAGAGCCGGACCGCTTCTCGATCTTCAACTATGCGCACATGCCGACACGGTTTAAAACCCAGCGCCAGATTAACGATGCCGATATGCCGCCGCCCGACGTCAAGCTGGCTATTTTGCAGATGGTGGGGCAAAGGCTGACCGAAGCGGGCTATGTCTATATCGGCATGGATCATTTCGCCAAACCCGATGACGAACTTGCCGTAGCGCAACGAGAGGGACACTTGTACCGTAACTTCCAGGGCTATTCCACGCATTCGGATTGCGATCTGGTGGGCTTGGGCATTACTTCGATAGGCCGGGTAGGCGATGCCTATATCCAGAATGTCAAAGAGCTGGACGAATACGATCAACTGATCAGCCAAGGACAATTGCCGGTCTTTAAAGGCGTCGAGCTGGATGACGACGACAAGCTGCGCCGCGCCGTGATCACCCAACTGATTTGCCATTTCGACTTGAGCTTTGCCGCTATCGAGCAGCAATTCGACATTAACTTTAGCGATTACTTCGCCAAGGAAATTGAAGCATTAGCACCGATGCAAGCCGACGGTTTGCTGATGCTGTCGGCACAAGGCATTAAAGTGTTATCCGCCGGTCGCTTGCTGATCCGCAATATCTGCATGGTGTTCGATAAATATCTGGCACAAAAACAACAACAATTTTCAAAAGTTATCTAAGTCCCTGTATGAATGACGAACGAATCATTGAGTTGGAAATAAAGGTCGCTTATCAGGAAGATTTGCTGCAAGAATTGAACAAGATAGTCGCCGGGCAGCAGCAGCAGATCGACCGCCTGGAAGCTACGTGCAAAATGCTTAATGAGCGGATTAAAAGCCTGTCCGTCGAGGGCAGTGCCGGAGATAATGTCGAGGAAGCCCCTCCGCATTACTAAGAGCTGCTTGAGTCATCGCTATAGCTCAAATCAGCTGCAAACAGCGTCAAAAGCTACTAATAACAAAAATGAAGCAGAACATTCTCGTGCGCCATCCAGACGACTTAACGGTTTCCTGGGCCCAGCACATTGTTAATCAACATGACGACAACACCATCGTTGCCAATGTGGATGTGGTTGCCGTAGACATTGGCACGACAACGCGTGTTTGCGTCGCTGTCGGGCATAATGGCCCGGACACGCTGCCGAACCGGTGGTTTGTAAAATTGCCGTCATTGACGTGGCGGGCGTGGTTGATTACTGCGTTACCCAGGCTGCTTCAGACCGAAGTGCGTTTTTATAATGAATTGGCGGAGGCGGTTCCTCTTAGCAAGCCTGTCTGTCTGGCGGCGCAAAGCCGGTTCGGCCGAGGCTCGACGCTGGTGCTTGCCGATGTCGCTGAATTCGACGGAGTTCCCAGTGCCGCCAGCGATACCTTGACGTTTGAACAAGCGGCTTTGGTTGTCGAGCAGCTTGCCTGTAGCCATGCGCGGTTTTGGAACAGCGTGCATCTCGATCCTAAATACCGCTGGCTGGCGGGACCGATCCGGTTTTTGGAAGATTTCCTGGGCACGGCTTTGGCCGTACCGCTGATGAAACGCGGCTTACGGTTGGCTGGAACACATATACCTTCGACTCTGCACGTTCCCGCTATTCATTATGCCCGGCATCGTCGGGCCGCGATGCGTTTTCTTTCTGACGCACCCAAAACTCTGGTTCATCATGACTGTCATCCGGGTAACTTGTTCTGGAACAATAACAGGTCCAAGGTCGGTTTTCTTGACTGGCAACTGGTTCGCATAGGCGAAGGCGTCAGCGATGTGGCTTATTTTCTGGCTACTGCGTTGAGTGCTGAAACCCGGAGGCTTTATGAGGCGGAGTTGCTGGTCAAATATGCTCAAGCGTTGGCGGACAATGGGGTGGTAGATGTCGATAACACCCAGTTGGCGCAACGGTATCGCGCTCATCTGGTTTATGCCTTTGAGGCGATGGTCGTCACGCTTGCGGTGGGCGGCATGATGAAGCTGGATTGTAACCTGGAGCTGATACGCCGAACGGCTACCGCTGTGGAAGAATTAGACGCTTTCTCCGCTCTGCCGATTTGAAATAAGAGTAAGGTAGGGCATGCTTCTAAGCGCCATACTTTTCAGCCAACTGAAGCAGCACAAAAACCGCCCCGGTTCCGCCGTCTTTGGGTGGTGCGGAGCAAAAAGCCTGGACGTCTTTATGCTGTCTCAGCCATAAGTTCAGGTTGTTTTTCAGTACGGGATGGTTGTCGGCCGAACGATAGCCTTTACCGTGGACGATATGCACGCAGCGGCAGCCGTCTTCTACGCAGTCATGCAGAAAATGCAGCAGTTGCCGTTTTGCATCAGTGCTGCTGAGCCCATGCAGGTCGATTTCCGCATCCAGTCCGAATTGCCCTTTGCGCAGCTTTTTTAGCACATTATGTTGTAGCCCGGCAGCCATATAGCTCAGTGAGTCTTCAAGCCCGACTTTTTCAATATCAAACTCAGCCGTGGCGTTCAAGTGTTCTTCTACGTTAACAGCTTGGGACTTAGGGTAGGGTTTGGGTCTGATATCCGCTGTTAATAGCACTTTATCGCTTTTTACGACGTGTACTTTGCCAATGGCTTGACGAAATAGATCTCTATCTTCTGGAGTAAGGTTTTTTTTTGCCACGAAAGCTGATTTTGTTGTGTATTGTTGCTAATATGGCTGATTTTATAGCTTAATCGGCTTCAGGGCGATTGATAATGCATATTTTGTTAAGTAATGATGACGGGTACTTGGCTGAAGGACTCAATGCATTAGCCAATGCATTGAGCGCGCATGCTGATATATCGGTAGTCGCACCGGATAGAAACCGTAGTGCGGCAAGTAATTCGTTAACACTGGAAATGCCGTTGCGTGCTTATGTTGCGGACAACGGGTTCATAAAAGTTGACGGCACGCCCACCGATTGCGTGCATTTGGCAATAACCGGCTTATTGAAAAACGAGCCAGATATGGTTTTTGCGGGGATTAATCATGGCTCCAATTTGGGCGATGACGTGCTTTATTCGGGTACTGTCGCAGCGGCGTCCGAAGGGCGATTTTTAGGTTTGCCTGCCCTTGCTATTTCGCTGGTGGGCAGTAACCCGGTTCATTTTGATACCGCTGCCTACGTTGCTGTGACGCTGCTCCGGCAATTGATTAATAATCCCTTGCCGGAAGATACCATCCTTAATGTCAATGTGCCGGATGTCACTATTAAAGACTTAAAGGGCTATCAGGCAACCCGGCTGGGTCAGCGTCATAAATCGGAGCCGGTCATCAAAAGCGAAGATCCTCGCGGGCGCATTATTTATTGGGTAGGGCCGCCAGGAGCGGAGCAGGATGCCGGTCCCGGAACGGATTTTCACGCGATTAATGCAGGTTTCGTGTCGGTTACGCCGTTACAGCTGGATTTGACCCGATATGAGCGAATCAATGATTTAAAGGCCTGGTTGCCGGAGCGTGCAATATGATTCAGAGCCTGCAAGGCATAGGCATGACCTCTTTGCGCACCCGTGAGCGCATGATTAAGCGGTTAATGGATCAAGGCATCAGAAATCATAAAGTTCTGGCTGTCATGCGCGATACGCCTCGGCATATTTTTATGGATGAGGCTTTGTCCAGCCGGGCTTATGAAGATACTGCACTGCCGATTGGTTACAACCAGACGATTTCTCAGCCTTATATTGTCGCAAAAATGACTGAGTTGTTGTTTTCGTCATCGAACCGGTTGCCAAAAGTGTTGGAGATAGGCACCGGCTGCGGTTACCAAACGGCAATATTGGCCCAACTAGTCGATCATGTGTATTCCGTTGAAAGAATCGCGCCCTTGCAAAAAAAGGCCAAAGATCGGCTATGGGATCTAAAATTAAAAAATGTCAGCTACGTGCACAGTGATGGCGGCTGGGGGTGGCTGGATCATGCGCCGTATGATGGCATTCTGGTTGCTGCGGCACCTCCCGAAATACCGGAAATGCTGTTGCAGCAAATGGCTATCGGCGGCGTGATGGTTATTCCTGTCGGTAAGGGCGGCAGCCAGCGGTTACAGAGGGTAACGCGTACCGAAAGCGGCTATGAAGTTGAAAAGTTGGAACCGGTTGTTTTTGTGCCTTTTTTGTCCGGAAGGAAATAAGCTTGTTTTAAAACGGTACGACAAAATCCTGCGGCGGCCTTAACCTGGTGCGTGGTCAAGGGTTGCGGAATCAGGATGCTTGATTTTTCTCTTATGTTCACCAGATATACTCTGCTGGCGTTCGTCTAACAAACCCTGTTTTCAGGCAATGCCTGACGCAGGCGTTAGCTTCAATGAGCATCAAAACTGTCTCGGCCGACTTAAGGCATGAGTAGTTTTCGATGTATGTCTATCACTCATTTTTGGAATGATGGTAGGTATCGATCTCAACATTATGCTAACAGTTTGTATAACTCCAGCACCCGTTAAGGGCTACAGGCTATAAAACGTAGCAGGAAATTATGAGCTTGAAAAAGCGAGTGCGCTTGATTGCAGGAGCACTGCTGGAATAGAGATGGGGAAGGATGTAGCCGGGCAGATGACCTGCCCGGCGTACCTTTCTAGCTTATTTCTTTTTGTTACGTTCGTTTACTTCTTTGATAACTTCATCAGCCACGTTTTTAGGGCATGGCATATAGTGCGAGAATTCCATAGAGAATTGGCCGCGACCTGAAGTCATGGTGCGCAAGTCACCGATGTAACCGAACATCTCACTCAGAGGTACATCCGACTTGATACGCACACCGGTTGCGCCTGCATCTTGAGATTTGATCATGCCGCGGCGACGGTTAAGGTCACCGATAACATCACCGACATGGTCTGCTGGTGTAAAAGTATCAACTTTCATGATCGGTTCAATCAATTGCGGACCGGCTTTTGGAATCGATTGACGGAAAGCCGCTTTTGCAGCAATTTCAAACGCAATCGCAGACGAGTCAACCGCGTGGAAAGCACCGTCGGTCAAGATAACTTTAAAGTCCAAGCAAGGGAATCCGGCCAATACGCCTTTATCCAACATGCTCTTAAAGCCTTTTTCAACCGCCGGCCAGTATTCGCGTGGCACGTTACCGCCGGTAACCGCTGATTCAAACACAAAACCGCTGCCTGGCTCGCCTGGCTCAATGATGTAGTTGATTTTGCCGTATTGACCTGAACCACCTGATTGCTTCTTGTGGGTGTACTCGTCTTCAACCGATTTGGTAATGGTTTCGCGGTAGGCCACTTGAGGTTTACCAACGATAACGTCAACGCCGTGAGTACGTCTTAAGATGTCGACTTTAATATCAAGATGCAGCTCGCCCATACCTTTAAGAATGGTTTCGCCACTGTCTTCATCGGTTTCAACGTGGAAAGACGGATCTTCCTGGATCATTTTACCCAGTGCGATACCCATTTTTTCGGAAGCCGCTTTGTCTTTTGGTGAAATCGCTAATGAGATAACGGGATCAGGGAAGACCATCGGTTCCAATGTGGCAGGGAATTTAGGGTCGCACAGCGTGTGACCGGTTTGTACATTCTTCATACCCAATACGGCAACAATGTCACCCGCTTGAGCTGAATCAAGTTCATTACGGGCATCCGCGTGCATTTCCACGATACGGCCGATACGCTCGGTTTTACCGGTGAAAGTATTCAGTACGGAAGTGCCTTTTTCCAGTTTGCCTGAGTAGATACGCAAGAAGGTTAATGCGCCAAAACGATCGTCCATAATCTTGAATGCCAACGCGCGTAGCGGTTTGTCGGCATCAACGATAGCAAAAGTGCCTGTTGGGTTACCTTCCAGATCAACTTCGGGCTGTGGTTTAACTTCAGTTGGGCAAGGCAGGTAATCGATAACCGCGTCAAGTACCAACTGCACGCCTTTATTTTTAAAAGACGAACCGCAGTAAGTCGGGAAGAAATCCAGGTTAATCGTACCTTTGCGAATACAACGTTTGATAGTGTCGATATCAGGTTCTTCACCTTCCAGGTATTTTTCCATGACATCGTCATACTGATCGGCAACTTGGTCGATCATTTTTTCGCGCCATTTTTCAGCATCAGCCACCATGTCGGCAGGAATGTCTTTGATCTCGTAGTTCATTGGATCCCCGGAATCATCCCATATCCAGGCTTTGCGAGTCAGCAGGTCGACCACGCCGGAGAATTGATCTTCAGTACCGATAGGCAAAGTCATAACTAATGGCACGGCGCCGAGCACTTCTTCAACCTGTTTAACTACGCGGTAGAAGTCGGCACCGATGCGATCCAGTTTGTTGATATAGATAACACGGGATACTTCAGAATCGTTGGCATAGCGCCAGTTGGTTTCTGACTGAGGTTCAACACCGCCGGAACCGCAGAAGACGCCGATACCGCCGTCAAGAACTTTCAATGAACGATAAACTTCAATAGTAAAGTCAACGTGTCCCGGAGTATCGATGATATTAAAACGGTGATCTTTCCAGAAACAAGTCGTTGCAGCCGACTGAATGGTAATACCGCGCTCCTGCTCCTGTTCCATGAAGTCTGTGGTCGCCGCGCCATCGTGCACTTCGCCGATTTTGTGGATTTTACCGGTGAGTTTTAAAATCCGCTCGGTAGTCGTTGTTTTGCCGGCATCGACGTGAGCGAAGATGCCGATGTTTCTGTAATGCGCTAAATCTGTCATGTTTTTACTCTAAAGTTGGGCATAAAAAACTTTTTGGTGACCGCTCTCGATAAACGCTCAAATTATGAACGTCTACTGAGGACTCGTACCGGGGCGGTGGGCTACATATCATAATCGCAGTCATACAACCTAAGACCGCGGTGGCGGTAGCCATCGGAGTGGATGAAATGCGTCAGGTACATGCTGATAGCTCAAAGCCGAGTGAGGTGCATTTTTTGGGTCACCATCGCTGCTCACTCGTCCAGCTTCGAAAGTTTTCTATTTTAACCTAAAAAACGTTATAAAAACATAGAAAACCCATGTGTTATGTTGTGGCTGCGTTAAAACGGTTAATCTGTTTGATCATTTAGTGTCGGTATATTGGATAAGGATAACCTTGAAGCCTTGGCGGGACAGTCCCAGCCGTTTTTAGATGCGTAAGATTAAGCTGCGCAGTATCCAATTATTTTTAGCTGTAGTTCTGTTGGTTTTTGGCATTGTCGAACGGCAAGGGTAGGCATGGAATATGCTTTTTAATGTCTTTTAATACGAGGGGCAGCCAGCTTCGGTTGCCGCATTCTTTCAAAAACAAAGATTAAAGAAGTGCGGTATGAAAGTAATATGAATAGAGATTTATTCTATATATAATTGGGCTAAAGTCTCGCAAAAACAGCTACATTTGTTGATATGTTATTGTGAAACATTCGCTTCAAAGCGGAAGGATAAGATTGAGCCTGATATTAGGGCGTTATAAATGTCCTGTTACAAAGCTTTTAGCGATAACGGATCAATAACCAAGCCGCAAAAGCCGTTTTGTCGGCACGAGAAAAATGCCGCTTGCTTGGCAAGGCTTAAAGTGAAGTATGACTGGTAAACTACCAAATGACACCAAAGAATAATCCTCTAGAACTTAATTTAATCGAAATGGACACGGAAACGGTTTCTTCCAAAACTATAGCGGAACCCCGCTCCCTTAGTGAGTGGACGCACGTGTTATGTAATGAAGAAATGCCGATATTTTCCAATACTGCATTAAGTGTTCATGACGTGTTGAGCGATGATAGGAAAGGTGCTATGGAATTGGCTTCTGTTATTTTGCAGGATCCGAATCTGACGGTTAAATTATTAAAAATCAGTAACACGCCTCATTACAATCCGTCGCGCCAGAAAATGGTTACTGTATCACGGGCCATTATTATGCTTGGTTCCGAGGTTATTCGTGAGTTAACACTGGTTTGTTCCTTTTTAGAATGCATCCTATCTGCGATCAACAAACAGCAGGCCAGTGAAGAAATAGCTCAAGCTATTCATGCTGCGGTGCATGCAAAGTCCATAGCGATAGCGGCAAACGATTCATTGCCGGAAGAAATTTTTATTGCCACGTTACTTAACCATATCGGCAGTATCTCTTTCTGGTGTTTTTGCGGTGAACAGGGAGAGCGCATTCAAGCTTTAATAAATAAAGGAAAGTGCAGTCGCGAAGAAGCGGAAATACAAGTGTTGGGCTTTAAATTGACGGAGCTGGGCACTTGCTTAAGTAAAGCCTGGAAATTAGGCGGCTTGATTGAGGAATCTATCAAGCCGGGGGTAAAGTCTAAAAATCCCAGAGTTGGTCTGGTTCACTTAGGGTATGAAATTACCGAGGCGTTAAAAGAAGGAGCAAGTTCAGCAAAGTATAATGCTTGTATCAAAAAGATTGAGGCTCTTACCAAGGAGCCTCAAAAAGACATAATTGAAAAGCTCCAAAATAATACGGCTAATGCCTCTGATATGGCTTGCCAATTTGGCGCCACCGATGCCGCCATGCTCATTCAAAGCCGTCTAAATAATGCTGTCGACTTGGAAGAGCCAGCGCCGGATATTGATAAAAAACAACTGCAACTTCATATTTCGCAAGACATAGTCTCAATAATAAGCGACCAAATCGATATCAATTTGTTGCTTGAAACGGTGCTTGAGGGGATTCATCGGGGTATCGGCATGGATCGAACTATCTTTTCCCTGTTAGTCTCAGATAAACAGTCACTTAAAGAAAAGCTGTCATTGGGCTGGCGCAAGGATTCGTATGAAAACAAGGTCGTTTTCAATGTTTCGGAAACCCCCCCTAATATTTTTTTCCATGCTCTGGCCGGTACTCAAGCGTTCTGGGCCAAACCTTTGGTTAACACTAAGCTTTACATGCTCAGGGATATCAATGTGGTCGGAAAAAATGAATGTTTTATGATGCCGGTTTTTTCCAATAATATACCGATCGGGCTAATTTATGCCGATCGAGGGATTACTAACCAAGCGTTAACTGAAGAAGATTTTAGCGCCTTTAAATACTTTTCCCAGCAGGCGAATATAGGTCTTACCGTTTACCGTATGCAGCGCACAGTCAATGGGAAAATTGATTAAACGGCGGTTATTGAGCATGCCAGGCGGATGGGCTGGCAGGGCTATCGCAGTATTGATCAAGTAGTTTTATGAACCAGTCCCGCTCAATCTCTTGGGCGCCAAAGCCTTCCAAATGCGTTGTATGCACTTGGCAGTCTATCAACTGGTAATCCCAAGATTTAAGTTGCTGAACCAGGGTGGCAAAAGCTACTTTAGAGGCGTCGGTTCTGGTATGAAACATGGACTCGCCAAAAAAAACCTGTCCCAGCGCGACGCCGTATAATCCGCCAACCAGTTCGTCGCCAATCCAGGTTTCAACCGAATGAGCAAATCCGGCCTGATGCAGCTGATTATAAGCGACATTGATTTCTGCTGTTATCCAAGTGCCTGCGGTGTCCTTACGGGGATTTGCGCAGGCGGCAATAACTTCATTAAAGGCTTGGTCAAAGGTTACTGAAAAAATGCTTTTACGCAGGGTTTTGCGCAAGCTACGGGAAATAATCAGTTTATCCGGAAATAAAACCAGGCGCGGGTCCGGCGACCACCACAAGATAGGCTCATCGGGGTTATACCAAGGAAATATTCCATGGCGATAGGCGTTCAACAGTCGATGCTGGGACAGGCAGCCTCCGACCGCAATCAAGCCGTCCGGTTCGCGGAGGGCTTGGTGCGCCAAGGGGAAATCCTGCTCAGGATTTAAGGGGTCAAGAACGGTCAGTCGCATGGTCTAATTTAAAGTATGGAGCGGAAAGACTAGAGCAGTCATTATGTCCAAATGTAGTTTAACCGACTAACTCGTCAAGGAATTTTTCCGCATCCAGTGCTGCCATACAGCCTGCGCCCGCTGAAGTAATGGCTTGCTTATAAACAGAGTCCATCACATCGCCGGCAGCAAATACACCTTCAACGCTGGTGGCAGTGACGTTTCCGTGAATGCCGCTTTTGACTTTAATATAGCCGTGCTCCATTTCCAGTTGACCCTCAAAAATACCGGTATTGGGCGTGTGGCCAATGGCTATGAATACGCCGTGCACATCCAGTTCTTTGGTTGAACCGTCCAGAGCGTTTTTAATCCTGAGGCCGGTAACGCCCATGTCGTCTCCCAGCACTTCGTCCAGCTGATGATTCCATTCAATGACGACATTGCCGTTTTGCGATTTTTCAAGGAGCTTGTCGGAGAGGATTTTTTCGGAGCGGAATTTGTCGCGGCGATGCACGACAGTGACCTTCGATGCGATATTGGACAAATACAGCGCTTCTTCAACAGCCGTATTGCCGCCGCCGATGACCGCAACGGGTTTATTCCTGTAGAAAAAGCCGTCGCAGGTGGCGCAAGCTGACACCCCCTTGCCTTTGAAAGCATCCTCGGATTCCAGGCCCAAATATCGCGCCGAAGCGCCGGTTGCAATAATCAGCGCATCGCAGGTATAGGTGCCGGAATCGCCGGTCAAGGTGAAAGGGCGGGCGGACAAGTCGGCCGTGTGAATGTGGTCGAAAATTATCTCGGTATTGAAGCGTTCGGCATGTTTAAGCATTCTTTCCATCAGCGCCGGTCCTTGCAAACCCTCGATATCGCCGGGCCAGTTATCCACTTCGGTTGTGGTCGTCAACTGGCCGCCTTGCTGCATACCCGTAATAATAACCGGATTCATGTTGGCTCGCGCGGCATAGATAGCGGCCGTATAACCGGCAGGGCCGGAGCCGAGAATCAGAAGGCGGCAATGTTTGGAGTCACTCATTAAAAATCCTTGGTAGTGTCAAGATAAATAAATTAATTATGAAGACGAAAGCGTGTTTCGTAAACAGTTTTATCGGGTACGGCTGACGTGGAATTGCCGAAGTGCGGAGCGAGGTTTAATGCGGATATTATTAATGTGAAACATCCTGTTATTGATCTATAATCATGTTTTATGGGTAATTTATGTGACGAGTTGTTGAGTATGGCTGCTGTAATGGAAGAAAAAACCTTTCGTGGCTTGCGTGAAGTCGCTTTATTAGGCTTCATTGCGGGCGCATTATTTTTTTTAATTTCGCTGATCACGTTTAGTAACGAGGATGCGGGCTGGACGCATAGCGGATCGGTGCAGGCAGTCTCAAACGCTTGTGGCGTTTTTGGCGCGTGGATTGCCGATTTCATGCTCAGCTGTTTTGGCTTGGTCGCTTATTTGTTTCCGGTCATTATCTTCTGGCAAGGCTATTTAATTTACACTCGGGGCAGACAAGGCCGCGAAAAAATGATTATCGCGCTGCAATGGGTAGGGTCTATCGCGACCATTATCTCGGGTGCAGCGTTATTAAATTTGTATCTATTAAGAACGGGAATCGAACTGCCCAGCAACACCGGTGGTATTTTAGGTCAGGAAACCGGCAATGCATTGTTGTCCGTGCTTGGCAATTCGGGAGCGACATTACTCCTGTTAGTGGTTTTATTGGCTGGCGTTACTTTGGTTACCGGCTTGTCGTGGGTAGCGTTAATAGACGCTATCGGCAAATATACCGTACTTATCTGTCAGTCTTTGGGCAGCAGCATTTTGAATTTACTTCAGGACCGCTCAGCCAAACGCGCCCAGATGCCGGTCAATAATCTGGTAAAGCCTGGAGCTAAGAGAAAAATCAGTGGCAAAGCCATGCCGGTGTCGGTGCCCGCTGCCGAAAAATCGACAGAGAAGCCTCCGGTAAAAAGCAGCTTTGCGCTCAAAAAACAACAGCCAGCGGTCAAATACGATGCCAGCCAAGGTGTTTTACCTTCGCTGGAACTGTTGGACCATCGCGACACCCGCGTTATCGGCTACTCGCAAAGCGATTTGGAAGAAATGTCGCGCCTGGTGGAAGATATCCTGGCCGATTTTAACGTCGTTGTGTCTGTCGTCGGTTTCCATCCGGGCCCCGTTATCACCCGTTTTGAATTACAACCTGCGGCAGGCGTTAAAGTCAGTCGCATCAGCACGCTGTCCAAAGATTTGGCCAGAGCCTTGTCGGTTACCAGCGTTCGCATCGTCGAAATCATCCCCGGCAAATCCGTAGTTGGCCTTGAAATTCCCAACCGGGAACGGGAAATGGTGACCTTGCGCGAGTTGTTGGTTTCAGCGCCGTTTGAGAAATCCAAATCCCTGCTGACCCTGGCGATGGGCAAGGACATTTCCGGCACACCGATGGTTGCCGACCTTGGCAAAATGCCGCATGCGCTGGTCGCCGGTACCACGGGTTCCGGTAAATCGGTCGCCATCAATACCATGATTCTCAGTCTGCTTTATAAAGCGACGCCGGAACAGGTGCGCTTGATCATGATCGACCCGAAGATGTTGGAGTTATCGGTATACGAGGGAATTCCGCATTTATTGACCCCCGTCGTGACCGATATGAAGGAAGCCAGCAATTCATTGCGCTGGGCGGTTGCTGAGATGGAAAGGCGCTATAAATTAATGTCCAAGATGGGAGTCAGGAACCTTGCCGGGTTTAATCAGTTGATAGAAGACGCAACGGCAAGAGGCGAGGCCATCCGGGACCCGATGTTCCAGATGATTAATCCGCTGGAGGAAGACGAAGAGTATCCAACTTTAAGCACTCTGCCCAGCATCGTTATCGTCATCGACGAGTTGGCCGATATGATGATGATCGTCGGCAAAAAAGTTGAAGAACTGATTGCCCGGCTGGCGCAAAAAGCCCGTGCGGCCGGTATTCATTTGATTTTGGCTACACAGCGCCCGTCAGTCGACGTGTTGACCGGGTTGATCAAAGCCAACGTGCCGACCCGGATTTCATTCCAGGTCTCATCGCGCATCGACTCGCGCACCATTCTCGATCAAGGCGGCGCGGAAACGCTGCTGGGCAACGGCGACATGTTATTTTTGCCCTCAGGCACCAGTATTCCGGTTCGTGCTCATGGCGCATTTGTCGATGACCATGAAGTGCATCGTGTGGTTGAATTTTTAAAACAGACTGCACCGCCCAATTATCTGGAAGACATCACCCGCGATTCTTCCGATTCGAGCGATGGCTACAGCATGGGCGGCGGTGGCGGCAATGGCGATTCCGAAACAGACGCCTTGTACGACGAAGCCGTGCAGTTTGTCACAGAAACCCGCAAAGCCTCAATCTCCAGCGTACAAAGACGCTTTAAAGTCGGCTACAACCGTGCCGCAACCATGATTGAAGATATGGAAGCTGCCGGTGTTGTCAGTTCGCCTGAAAGCAATGGTTCAAGAGTTGTGCTGGCGCCGCCGCCCGTAAGGGATTAACCATGAATATTGCGTTGGTCGGCGTCGTCATCGCGCTGATGGCGACCCTCGGCGGCATTGTTATGGTCAGACGCAATTCTCCCCAACAACCGATGCAAGTCAAAATCGTTCTTTTCGGGATTTATTTCTGGGGATTAGTGTTTTTTCAGCTGGTTGTAGTCGGGTTGGCATATTATTGGCTTAAGGCGTAGTGGTTTGATCTTCCGGGCTTTAGACAAAACGATATCCCGATGCCATAAGACCAGAAAGCGCCCGCTTTAAAGTTATTGTGTTTCATAAGAACGCGAAGCTAAAAAAGCAGGCAAGATTCATATATATCAAGAAAATACAATTATTAATCGAATTTTTAGGCTTATTGACAATAGCCCGGTGAGCTGATACTTTGCTTCGCTGGCACTCGCCTTAACGGAGTGCTAATTTTAGTCGCAGAGGTTGGTGTGAGTAAGACGCAGGTTTTAAATGAGCGGTCGCTACAGCTATTGAAAATGCTGGTTGAGCGCTATATCAGTGATGGTCAGCCGGTGGGTTCACGGGCTTTATCGAAAGATTCGGACTTAAATTTAAGTCCGGCAACTATTCGCAATGTCATGGCCGACCTCGAAGATCTTGGCTTGGTGCATTCGCCGCATACTTCAGCAGGGCGGGTGCCTACGGTCAGCGGCTATCGCTTGTTTGTTGATAGCTTATTGACGGTTAAGCCGCTGGAGTCGAAAGATCTATCCCGGCTGCATGAGGGCCTGTCGTTAAGCGAGGACACCAGTGATGTGATCGGCGTCGCCTCGCGGCTGCTGTCTGAGTTAACGCAGATGGCCGGGGTAGTGACCTTGCCTAAAAGAGAGCTGGTGTGCTTGCGGCATATCGAGTTTCTATCTTTATCTCACACCCGTGTTTTGGTCATTTTTGTTACCAATGAGCAGGAAGTCCACAACAAAATCATCCATACCAGCAAAGTGTTCAGCCCCGCCGAACTACAGCAGGCGGCCAATTATTTGAATTCGATTTATTCCGGACGCAGCCTGGATGCAGTGCGCAAAGCCGTCTTAAAAGAGCTGCAGGAAGATCAGGAACGCATGAACCAGGGCATGCTGGATGCGGTAAAAATGGCGCAGCTGGCGTTCGATCAGGACAATAAAAAAGATGATTATGTGCTGACCGGCGAAACCAACTTAATGGGTTTTTCCGAGCTATCCGATATGGATCGGCTCAGAAATCTGTTTGAAGCGTTCAGCCAGAAGCAGGGCGTTATTCATTTGCTGGATCAATGCATGAAAGCCGACGGCGTGCAGATATTTATCGGCGAAGAATCCGGTTACCGGGCTTTTGATCATTGCAGTCTGGTGACCTCATCGTATTCGGTCAGCGACGAAGTGGTCGGGGTTCTGGGCGTCATAGGGCCAACGCGCATGGCCTACGAGAAAATCATCCCTTTTGTCGATATTACGGCAAAATTGTTAGGCGCCGCCTTGAATCCAAAATCAACGACCCCACAATAAATAACATCTGTTTTTTATGCCGCCCGGCATGGATATTAATTTTAAACGTTAAGGAGCTATAAATAATGAGTACTGATCAGGAAGCGCCTGAATCCCAGGTTAAAACTGAAAACGAAACGGTTGCAGAGCCGCCGCATACCGAAGTGGCCGAGCACGAGCCTACGGTCGAAGAGTTACAGCAGGCATTGGCCCAAGCTGAGCAAAAAGCCCAGGAGAATTGGGACAAAGCGGTTCGCGCACAGGCGGAAATGGAAAACCTGAAAAGAAGAACTCAAAAGGATCTGGAAGATGCGCACAAATTTGCGCTAACGGGTTTTGCCAAAGAGTTATTGCCGGTATTGGACAGTCTGGTGTTGGGCTTGCAGGCAGCGACAGGCGATAGCGAGGAAGTAAAAAAATTCCGTGAAGGCAGCGAATTAACGATTAAACAATTCGAATCAGTATTTGCTAAATTCAAAATCGAAACGATTGACCCCATCGGTCAGCCATTTAATGCGGAACAGCACCAGGCCATGACCATGCAGGCCGTAGAGGGCGTTGAGCCGAATACAGTGGTCAATGTTTTCCAAAAAGGATATATGTTAAACGGACGATTGCTTCGTCCTGCGATGGTTGTGGTTGCCAAAGCAGCCGAAAATAAGCCAACAGATACTCCTAGCATCGATGAGCAGGCTTGAAATTAAACATAACAGCCTCATATTTGTAACAACTTTTACTTTTTAAATAAATTCAGGTCTGGAGAATTCAATGGCTAAAATAATCGGCATAGATTTAGGAACAACAAACTCGTGCGTTGCGGTGTTGGAAAACGGCGTAGCAAGAGTGATTGAAAACAGCGAAGGCGCGCGCACTACGCCTTCCATTATCGCTTTTACCAGTGACGACGAAGTATTGGTAGGGCAATCGGCAAAACGTCAGGCTGTTACCAATCCCAAAAATACCTTGTTTGCGATCAAACGTTTGATCGGTCGCCGTTTTAAAGACGATGTCGTGCAAAAAGATATCAAAATGGTGCCTTATAAAATCATCGAAGCTGAAAACGGCGACGCCTGGGTTGAAGTTCACGGCAAAAAAATGGCCGCTCCCGAGGTTTCTGCTCGCGTTTTGATGAAGTTGAAAAAAGACGCTGAAGCTTACTTAGGCGAAGAAGTCACCGAAGCGGTCATTACCGTACCGGCTTATTTTAACGACTCGCAACGTCAAGCCACCAAAGACGCCGGCCGTATTGCCGGACTTGAAGTTAAACGTATTATCAATGAACCGACTGCGTCTGCATTGGCTTTTGGTATGGACAAGCCTAAAGGCGACACTAAAATCGCGGTGTATGACTTAGGCGGCGGTACATTCGATATTTCAATTATTGAAATTGCCGAGATAGAAGGCGAACACCAATTCGAAGTGTTATCGACCAACGGCGATACTTTCCTGGGCGGTGAAGACTTCGACTCAAGAGTTATTGAGTTCCTTGCGTCAGAATTCAAAAAAGAAAGCGGCGTTGACGTGCATAACGATCCGTTAGCCTTGCAACGTTTAAAAGAAGCGGCGGAAAAAGCCAAGATCGAATTGTCTTCAAGCCAGCAAACCGACGTGAATCTGCCGTACATTACCGCAGACGCATCAGGCCCTAAGCATTTAAACGTTAAATTGACCCGCGCCAAACTGGAATCGCTGGTTGAAGAACTGATTAACCGCACCAAAGGCCCTTGTGAAATGGCGCTGAAAGACGCGAAGTTAACGGCAGCGGATATTAACGACGTAATTTTGGTTGGCGGACAAACCCGCATGCCTAAAGTCCAGGAAATGGTTAAGAGCATTTTCGGTAAAGAACCACGCAAAGACGTTAACCCTGATGAAGCGGTAGCCTTGGGTGCAGCGATTCAGGCGGGCGTTTTGGGCGGCGAAGTCAAAGACGTATTGTTGTTGGACGTTATCCCGTTATCATTGGGTATCGAGACCATGGGCGGCGTCATGACCAAGCTGATCGAGAAAAACACCACGATCCCAACCAATGCATCGCAAGTATTCTCTACCGCGGACGACAATCAAACCGCAGTAACCGTGCATGTATTGCAAGGCGAGCGTGAAGTCGCATCGGCGAACAAGTCCTTGGGACGTTTTGACCTGGCCGATATTCCGCCGGCACCGCGCGGTATTCCGCAAATTGAAGTTGCGTTCGACATCGATGCCAACGGTATTTTGAACGTGTCTGCCAAAGACAAGGCAACCGGCAAAAAACAATCCATCGTCATCAAAGCATCCAGTGGTTTGTCGGATGATGAAGTTGAACGCATGATTAAAGACGCCGAAGCGCATGCTGACGAAGACCGTAAACTGACTCAATTGGTCGCGGCACGCAACCATGCGGACAGCATCATCCATGCGACTGAAAAATCGTTGAAAGAACTGGGCGATCAAGTCGGCGCGGATGAAAAAAGCAACATTGAACATGCGGTTGAAGCACTGAAAACTGCGATTAAAGGCGACGATAAAGAGGAAATTGAAGCCAAAACCAATGACCTGACCGAGTTGTCCGGTAAACTGGCTGAACGCGTCTATGCACAAAAATCAGCATCCGAAGGTGAAGCGTCCGGTGCTCATGACGCTCATGCTTCTTCAGAGCATCATGCTGCGGCGGATGACGGTGTTGTCGATGCCGAGTTTGAAGAAGTTAAAGACGACGACAAGAAGTAAAATGTAAGTTGGAGGCGCATCACCGTGCCTCCTTATGCATTAACTTAAAGCATAAAACCACAAAGAACACGAAGCTCGCGAAGAAAAAACTTCGTGTCCCTTCGTGTTCTTTTTGCGGTTTAGCAGCCCGTCTCTTATCCTCTTCACGGGTATCCCGGACAAAATCAGATAATCATCAAAATCCAACAATAGAATATTGAACCATGGCAAAAGAAGATTTTTACAAGCTTCTCGGTGTAGACAGAAACGCCAGTGATGCAGAGATTAAGAAAAGCTATCGCAGCAAGGCGATGAAGTATCACCCGGACCGGAATAAAGACAACCAGACAGAAGCCGAGGCCAAGTTTAAGCAGATTAAAGAAGCTTATGAAGTCTTATCCGATCCCAAAAAACGTTCCGCTTACGACCAGTTCGGTCATGCCGGAGTCGATGCTTCAATGGGCGGACGCGGCCCCGGAGGCTTTGGCGGTTTCAGCGGCGCTGAAAGTTTTAGCGATATTTTCGGGGATATCTTCGGCGGCGGAAGGCAGCAGCGCAGCAGCGTTCAGCGCGGTTCGGACCTGCGTTACAACCTGGAATTAACGCTTGAAGAAGCCGTTTTCGGCACTGAAGCCAAAATCCGGGTGCCGGTGCTGGTGACCTGTAAAGAATGTAGCGGTTCCGGCGCTAAAAAAGGCTCCAGCCCGATTATCTGCTCAACTTGTCATGGTCACGGCCAAGTCAGAATGCAACAAGGTTTCTTTTCGGTACAGCAAACCTGTCCAACCTGTCGCGGTACCGGCAAACAAATCAAAGACCCTTGCGGCGCGTGTTATGGTCAAGGGCGCGTTCAGGAAAATAAAACCCTGTCCGCAAAAATTCCGGCGGGCGTCGACACCGGCGACCGCATACGTTTGGCCGGAGAAGGCGAAGCCGGAGAAAATGGCGGGCCGGCAGGCGATTTATATGTTCAGGTTCAGGTAAAAGAACACGAGATATTTACCCGTGATGGCGCCAACCTGTATTGCGAAGTCCCTATCAGCTTTCCTACCGCCTGCCTGGGTGGCGAGTTGGAAGTGCCGACCTTAAACGGCAAAGTGCTGTTGAAAATCCCGGCCGAAACGCAAACCGGCAAATTATTCAGGCTGCGCGGCAAAGGCGTCAAGCCGGTTAGAGGCGGCCCGGTCGGCGATTTGCTATGCAAGGTGCAGGTTGAAACGCCGGTGCATCTGACCAAGGAGCAAAAAGCCCTGGTTGAGCAGCTCAGCGAGTCCCTATCCGGCAGCGGCAAACACCATAGCCCGCAAGAGTCTTCGTGGACTGACGGCGTGAAAAGCTTTTTCGATAAATTAACGGGATAAATCAATGATGCGTATTGCTGTAGTAGGTGCGTCCGGCCGCATGGGCCTTTGCCTGATTAAAGCCGCGGCGCTGGCTAAAAATGCCGAATTGACCGTTGCGGCGTCCCGTCCCGAGAGTCTTGCCATAGGCCGGGACGCCGGTGAACTGGCGGGCATCAGCGAGGTCGGCGTCAAAGTCGTTGATGACCTGGCATCCGTCGTCGACCAATTCGACGTGTTGATCGACTTTACCCGTCCCGATGCGTCAATGGATTTTATCGAGATTTGCCGCGAGGCAGGGAAAAAGCTGGTCATCGGCACCACCGGTTACAGCGACGCGCAAAAAGCCCTTATTGCTGAGGCGGCTAAAGACGTAGCGATCGTGATGGCGCCGAACATGAGCGTCGGCGTCAACCTGTCGCTTAAACTGCTGGCTTTGGCTGCCAAAGTCATGGGCGATTACACCGATATTGAAGTGATCGAAGCCCATCACCGGCACAAAGTCGATGCGCCGTCCGGCACCGCATTGCGCATGGGCGAAGTAATAGCCGATACGTTAGGCCGGGATTTAAAAGACTGCGCGATTTACGGCAGGGAAGGCAATACCGGCGAACGGGACCGCAAAACCATCGGCTTTTCAACCATCCGTGCCGGGGACATCGTCGGCGAGCATACCGTGATGTTTGCCGACGACGGCGAGCGCGTGGAAATCACCCATAAAGCCACCAGCCGCATGACTTTCGCCAACGGCGCGGTCAGGGCAGCGGTTTGGCTGGCCGATAAGGACAGCGGTTTGTACGATATGCAGGATGTTTTGGGGCTTTCTTGAAAGAAGCTTTGTTGTAGGGCGTAGGTCGGGTCAGCGTAGCGTAACCCAACATATCGAAGCGGCAAATGTCGGGCATAAACAGCGTGCCTGACTTACACGGCTTGATAGCCGAATACTTGGATGCTTACAGAAACAAATAAATCAACGTGAGCAGATTCAATTGATAAAAGGACCGTAGGATGTGCTTCACGCAGTGAAGCGCATCAACGCGAACGATGTGCATAATACCGCACCCTAAGGAGCAACTTAACCGGGGCGTTTATTTGGACATGCAATGACCATATCTTTTTACCTAATACAACCAACCTAATCTAAGGACTTCTGTAAATGGACGCATCCGCAATCGTAATTCAAATGTTCAGCCAGATAATAAGCGCCTACTGGTGGGCGATCTTACTGCTGCTCTTAATTTCTTTTCTAAAATCGCCCTTCATGAAAGGGGTGTTTGGTGAGTTTCTAGTTAACGTAGCGTCAACGTTTTTTCTGGATAAGAAAATCTACACGCTGTTTAAGAATGTCACGCTACCAACAGAGGACGGAAGCACTCAAATCGACCACATTATTGTGTCCCGATACGGTATCTTTGTGGTCGAGACTAAGAACATGAAAGGCTGGATATTCGGCGGCCAAAAGCAACCATTCTGGACACAGCAGATTTACCGGCACAAGAGCAAATTCCAAAATCCGTTAAATCAGAACTATAAACATACCGAGACATTACGGTCTGCTCTGGAACTCGACAAAGATAAGGTGTTTTCGGTGGTTGTCTTTGTCGGCGATAGCACGTTCAAAACCGCAATGCCGGACAATGTTGTTTACGGGATGGGTTATATCCGCTTTATAAAAAGTAAGAGACAGGCCGTTCTCAGTGATAACGATGTATTGGCTATTTGCGCCAAGATTCAGTCAGGCCGGTTAAAGCCGTCAATCAGAACTCACATTGATCATGTTAAACACGTCAAAACATTGGTCGAGGAAAAACAGCGACAAGATGATAATTCATGTCCGAAATGCGGTATGCCAATGACCTTGCGAACTGCGCGGCAAGGTGTCAATCAAGGTAAACAGTTCTGGGGATGTACCGGTTATCCCAGATGCAAAACGGTTAGACAATTGGTATAAACGACGCCCATCGTTCGCGAGAAATGGCTATCTCTTTCTCTCGTTGAGTAACTGCCTTCACCACAGCCTGATCGGAACCGCAAAGCCGACTTTGAACGTACAAAGCAAGCTTTGTACTCCAAAAATCATTGATACAGGAGTTCAAAGCTTGCTTTGCATCTCAAATGATCGACTATCGTCTTGGGTTTTACAGAGAATCTTCCTGAGCTTCGGATCAATCTTTGGCGGTTAAAAAGATTGATCCGCTACAGATCGCTTTTTCTTTGTTATATTGCTCACCAATAAACCCTATAACAAAGAAAATCAATGTTAAGAATATTTCACACCGCAGACTGGCATCTGGGGCATCATTTGCACGGCGTATCGAGGCAACTGGAGCACCAGCGGTTTCTGGACTGGCTGCTGGATGAATTGCACAGCAAGCAGGCCGATGCGTTGATTGTTGCCGGTGATATTTTCGATTCGGCCAACCCATCTTCCGCCGCGCAGTCGCAGCTTTATGATTTTCTGGTCAAGACCAAAACTCGGCTGCCGAATCTGGATATTGTTTTAGTTGGCGGCAATCACGATTCCGCTTCACGCTTGGATGCGCCGTCTCCGATTCTTAATGCGCTGGGCGTTACTGTGGTCGGCGGCCTGTCGCGGGGCGATCAGGGCAATATCGATTGGGATCGCTTGCTGGTGCCGCTGACTAATGCGGAGGGTGAGGTCAAAGCCTGGTGCGGGGCGATGCCGTTTTTGCGCAATGCCGATCTGCCAGCGACTGCCAGGGATGGCGAGAGTGTCACAAATGGTATGGAACCAATGCGACCTGGCGAGCAAGACAACGATCCGTTAATCTCCGGCATGAAAACGCTGTATGCCGAATTGTTTACGCAGCTGCAACAAAAGGCAGGCAATGCCGAGAGCCTGATCCTGACCGGGCATTGTTATATGGTCAACGGCGCGGTGTCCGAGTTAAGCGAGCGCAAAATACTGGGCGGCAACCAGCACGCGTTGCCGGTTGAATTATTTCCCGACGATATTGCTTATGTGGCCTTAGGCCATTTGCATTTGGCGCAAAAGGTCGGCGCTAACGAGCATATCCGTTACAGCGGTTCGCCCATTCCGCTGTCGTTTGATGAAAGCGATTATCCGCATCAGGTCATTCAGGTCGATGTCAAAGCGGGGCAGCCGGTTGAAACCGTCGCCGTTAAAATTCCCCGTAGCGTGCAATTACTCAGAATACCGAATGGCAAAGATTTTGCCGTGTTGCCGGAAGTGGTCGACCAGTTGCAAAGCTTGACGCTGGAGGACTTGCCGATCGAACAACGGCCGCTGCTTGAGCTGCGCATCAGATTGGAAAAACCGGAGCCCGGATTGCGCCAGCAGATTGAAGAAGTCATCGCCAAACTGCCGGTGCGCTTACTGAAAATTTCCACTGCTTACAGCGGCAGCGAAAAAAGCCTGGCCGATTTAAAAATCGAAGAACGCCTGGAAGAACTGCATCCGCTGGATGTTTTCCAGCGCTGTTATCAAAACAAGTACGACAAGGAAGCGCCCGAAACCATGAATGCGCTGTTTAATGAGCTGTTTGAAAGCCTGCAAGGAACGGACTGATGCGCATTTTAGCGATACGCGGGAAAAACCTGGCGAGCTTGGCGGAGCCGTTCGAGATTTTGCTGAATGCAGGCCCCTTGGAGCAGGCCGGATTATTTGCGATTACCGGGCAAACCGGGGCCGGTAAAAGCACAATACTGGATGCCTTATGCCTTGCACTGTATGACAAAATCCCGCGCCTGCCTGACGGCCACGGTTTTGCGGTAGGCCATAAAGATGAGGATGAGAACCTGCGCGTGGTTAGTACTGACGTGCGCTCGATACTGCGCCGGGGTACCAGCAACGCTTATGCCGAAGTGGATTTTATCGGCAAGGACAAGCAGCACTACCGTGCGCGCTGGGAAGTCAGCAAAGCCCGGGGCAAAGCGGATGGGCGCTTGCAGGCGCAGGAAGTCACCTTAAGCAAGATTGACGATGGCCAGCGCATCGGCCAAGGCAAGAAAAACACGCTGGAAACGATCAGCGAACTGATCGACCTGAACTTCGATCAGTTCCGTCGTTCAGTGTTATTGGCGCAGGGCGATTTTGCCGCGTTTTTAAAAGCCAAAAAAGACGAGCGTTCAAGTCTCTTGGAGCGCATCACCGGCACCGAACTTTATTCCGAGCTGTCCATCGCCGCGTTCGAGCGGGCCCGGCAGGAAAAAGATGCGTTAAGCCAGATTACTAACCGGATGCAGGACCAAATCCCGTTGAATCAAGATGCCCGGCAACGGCTGGAACAGCAACGCGATCAGTTCATCAGCCAGATAGCCGATCTTGACCTGCAAATCGCCAACAACCAGAAAATCATCGACTGGTATGCCGAGCTGAAAAAACGGCAACAAGCCGAACAGGCTGCCCGTGACAATCTTGCCGCCAGCCAACAAGCTTGGGATGCGGCAGAAGCCGATCGGCAGCTAATACGAAAAGTCGAAGCCGCACAGCCGTTAAGGCCATTGTTAAGCCAGTACCAAGTAGCACGCGTCGAGCACCGGGATGCCGAGCAAAAACTCAAGGACAGCAGCGAGCAACAGATAGCCGCAGAAACCAGACTGCAAGGCGCAAAAGCACAGCTCGAAATTTTGGCTGTTGCATTAACCGAAGCCGAACAGCAACAACAGCAGGCGCAACCGGTATTAATTAAAGCGCGGGCCTTGGACACGCGCATCGGTATTATCCGGCAAGCGGTCGAGACCTTAACCACGGAAGAAAACCAATTGCTTAAGGCGCTGGATGCGGCCGAAAAAGAGCATCAATCGCTGTTAAGCCAACAGGCCGAACAAACCGCTGCGCTGCAACAGCTCAATATCTGGCTGGAACAAAATCAGGCGGTTAAGCCTATCGCCGCCGAATGGAGCCGATGGGATGCCGAGCTGGAACGCTATCAAACCTTGAACGCCCGGAAGACAGAGGACGCACTCAAAGCGGAGCGGTTAAATCTGGCGGCTGCCAAGGATGAATGCAGTCTGGCGGTGCTAAAGCTTGCGATTGAGGGCAGTCACAAAAAGCTGGAACAGCATCAACAGGCGCTGGCGCAACTGAAAACACAGGACAGCAAGCACTCGCTTGACGGCCTGCATCAAGCAAAAGGCGAGCTTGAAAACAAGCGTGGTCAGATCACGCTGGCGCTGAGTCTGGCGAGTAACGCCCAGGAACTGCAACATGTTATCAAGCAGGACAAGGATGAATTGGCAGCAACAGAACAGACGATTAATGACGGCACGCTGCAACTGCAAACCTTAAACCAGCAACAGGCGGCTAATGGCATCGCTTTGAGCGAGGCAAAAAAAGCTTTGGAGCTGATACAGGCGACGACGCATAAAAACGCCGAGCAGTTCCGCGCATTGTTGCAGCAAGGCCAACCTTGCCCGGTCTGCGGAGCGCTTGAGCATCCGTGGAACGATCAGGCGAGCCTAGGCAATGAACATGCCTTGGCACAGTCAGCACGGGTCGTTGAGCTGGAAAGCCAGCATGAAGCACTGATTAAAGCCAGCGCCGAATTGACCAAGGGCACCAGTCAAGGACAACAGCAAAAAACGGCACTGGAAGGCAAGTTGGTCGAGGCGCAGGCAAAGCTCGATATTTGCAGCAGCGATTGGGCGGCTCTGGCTATGCAAGATAAGGTCGCATCGGTCGGGAGCAGTCTCGTCCACCCTCTTTGGCAGTCGCCTGATTTTTCGGTGACGGAGACTCAGCTGTTGCCCGCACTAAAAGGTCATGAAGAGCAGGTCAATTCCGAGTTGGAACAAATCAGGCAGCAGGAAAAGGCGGCACTTGACTTGCAAAAACAGCTAAAAGCAGCACAGGATTTATTCGATGCAGATCACCGGAATAAGGAAAAGCTGTCTGTCGAATACGCCGAGCTGGATAAGCAACATGCCAAAAATAAAATCGATCTGGAACATGTCGCTGCCAGTGTTCAGGAACTGGACAAGCAACTGCAAGCGATTGTCGAGTTACTGGCGGACCCGTTTCGTCAGGTCGACAACTGGCAAGCTGATTTGCAGGGTTCCACAACAGGATTCAGGCAGGATTGCGCGGCAAAAGCGCAGCAATTCCAACTCGCCGGGCAGCAGATTGAAGCCGCCGCCAAAGCCCTGGAAAAAATCAACCACGACGAAAAGCTTGCCGAGCAGGCGCTAAAGCAATGCCTGCAACAACATCGAATTAAACAGGCCGAGTTAATCGCCCAAACGACAGAACAGCAAAAATTGTCAGTCGAGCGCGAGACGGTGTTGCCAAGCGTTACCGCCGACAGCTTCGAGCAAACCGTCAACCAGAACGTGCAGGTTGCAAGAGCTGCCCAGCAGCAGGCCGGTCATGCAGTCAATCAGGCCGAAACGGAGCTGGCAACCCATAAACAAAATCAGCGGCATTGGCAAACCGAGGCCGGCAGGCGTTACGGCAACTTGGAAAAATCCCTAAGTGCGCTGAACCAGTCGCTGGAAAAGCAGGACATCGATGTGGAGCAGTTAAGCGGCTTATTGGAAAAAGATGACGGTTGGCTGGCGGAGCACAAAGCCCAAATGACGGCTCTGGAGCGAAGTCTGCAAGAGTCTTTGGCGTTGTTGAAAGTTAAGGCCGACGATTGCTTAAAACATCGACCGCCATGGAGGGCAGAAGTGTCGCAAGGCGTAGGGAACTCCTGCGACCCAAGCCATGCTGTCGAAATAGCCGAGGAAGACGCCCATAAGCTGTCGGCCGAATTGCAGCAGCAAAGACAGGCGTTACATACGCAGAAAGAAGAGCAGGTCATACTGCTGCGGGAAGACGATAAAAAAATCGAAACCGGGCGTCTTTTGAAAACGGAGCTGGACAGCCAACGGGAGCGCTGGGAGCAATGGGAGAGCGTGAATGAATTGATCGGCTCAAAAAACGGCGCCAAGTTCCGTACCTTTGCCCAAAGCCTGACCCTGGAAGCGTTGCTGGCGCACAGCAACCGACATCTTGAAGACTTCGCCAAGCGCTACGCGCTGCAACGCGTGCCGGGCAGCGACCTGGAACTGCAAATCATCGACCGCGACATGGCGGACGATGTACGGAGCATTCACAGCCTGTCCGGCGGCGAAAGCTTTTTGGTATCGCTGGCGCTGGCCTTGGGCTTGGCATCGTTGTCATCCAACAAAACCCAGGTTGAATCGCTGTTTATCGATGAAGGTTTCGGCAGCCTGGACCCGGAAACGCTGGACATCGCCATTGCCAGCCTTGATACCCTGCAAGCCTTGGGCAGGAAAGTCGGTGTTATCTCGCATGTGCCTATTTTGGTAGAGCGTATCGGCGCCAAGGTGGTGGTTGAAAAGCAAGGCGGAGGACGGAGCCGTGTTGAGATTGTTGGCGGATATTAAATCAACGCTAACGCGAAATTATAACGTTATCCTTGCGTTGGCTGTGTTTCTCTTATTGGTTATGACAGCATTATGATCGATGAATATTATTTCCTGGGGAGGACCGGAATCATAAATTTGCTTAGTTTCAGCCTCGGGTATAATGGCGTATTGATATAACATCCATTAAAGAGGAACACCATGCCGACCGATATTTTACTTACGGTAGTTGCAACGTCTGTAGTTCAGTCTGTTTTTGGGGTAGGCGTATTATTATTTGGTACCCCCCTGTTGCTTTTACTCGGCTATGGCTTTGTCGATGCACTGGGCGTGTTGCTGCCTGTTTCTATTGCCATAAGCGCTTTGCAAGTTCTGAGGCACTACGAAGATATTGATACCCGGTTTTATAAAAATGTACTGGTTTACAGTATTCCTTTAGTGGTGATGTTTTTACTGGTGGTTACTACGGTCGAAATCAATATCAGTCTGGTGGTTGGTACACTGCTGATTTTTGTGGCGTTAAAAAATTTTTCATCAGTTATTGATAGAACGTTACAGTCCATCGTCAAGTATGAAAGAATTTATCTGATGGGGATGGGACTGGTTCATGGCATGAGCAACTTAGGCGGTTCTATGTTAACGGCGATCATTTACAGCAAGAAGTACCCGAAAAACAAAACGCGCGTGACGGCTGCGGCAAGCTATGCGACGCTGGCCTTGTGTCAATTAGCGACGTTATGGTTTATCGGTAATGATTTTACGGTGTCATTTACGGACAAGATAAGCTTTATTCAGGTCGCTGTCGTGATGTTTTTATTGACTGAAGAAATGCTTTACAACGGGATCGATAATGAAAAATACAACAAGATATTTGCGGCGTTTTTGTTTGCATCAGGTATCTTGTTAATAATGAAGTCCTTATAAAATTTGGAGAGAGAAATGAAAGACTTGGTTAAAAAACTGTTGAATTATTTCCTGATCGGAGTGCTTGCGGTTATTCCGATTGTCATCGTTTTGCAAATTATGATCTTCGTAAAAGACCGGGTTTCCGATTTGTTCCAAATGGTGTACGGCTATGCGGATAATTATCTTTATACGATCCTGGTTTTCGCGATCAGTTTTTTTATTCTGGTATACATTGGCCGAAAATTAGTCCGGGAAGGCCGTTCCTGGGTGATTGGAGCCTTTGACCATATTATTGATCGAATCCCATTGATGAACACGCTTTACCGTGTACTTAAAAAAGTCATCAATATGTTTACATCCCATGACCGGACTATTGCAAAGGAAGTGGTCTATGTCGAGTATCCCAAAGACGGCGTGTGGATGACTGCTTATGTTACTAACCGGTACGATGATAAATATGTGCTGTTTGTTCCGACATCACCTAACCCGACATCCGGCTTTACGGTGATTGTCGAGAAATCGAAGGTAATTAAATCCGCCATGAATATCGAAGAGGCCAGCAGTTTTATCATCAGTGTCGGCGTTGATTACGGCAAGGTTTCGGAAATGAGTCAGCTGCCCTAAACCTGAACCACTGCAAGGAAACAAGATGAAACTATTAATTAGAGTGGCGGCAATTCTGGCGCTGGTTACAATCGCCGGCTGCAATAAAGACGATAAACAGGTTGAAACTGTAGATCCCGGTCCATTAAAAACGCAACTGGAAACTTTGCAGCAGGCCAAACAGGTTGAGCAGCAGGTTCAGGGCGCCGCGGATCAACAGCGCCAAAAAATAGAGGAGGGAAGTCAATAGCTTGCAAGGCTAACGGTATGTTTTTAGTTATCCAGGAGCTACAAATTGTAATCGGGTATCGGCGGGAGTAAATAATCGCTGAAAGCGTTTTGTTTTATTGACTTTAAGCGGGTTGTTTGTTATGTATGAGTTTGCCTTTGTTGGCAAAAACAATAATAAATATAAACAATTACGTAGCGAGGTGGATAATGGCATCTGATAACGGCACCAAAACAGGCAAGTTGGCGAAGCTAACTCAACTGGAAGCGGAGGTGGTCAAGCTTTCCGAGCAGCTGAAAAAAAATAAGAAGACTATCGTTTCGCTGAAAAAATCTTTAACTGAGCGCGATTTAAAGATTCATGAACTGGAATTAAAATTGGTATACGCTCAACAATCGTTGTTGAAAAAAACCATATTTACAATTCACCAATGCAGGGAGCAAATCAAAAATGGAATTGATGAAAAAATAATCAACCCGGCTTTAGCGCAAATTCAGCAGCAGATTGAAGTCATTCGGGGCATTGTTTATGAAGCCAAGGATTTTATCAGCAAGAAAAAATTGCTGATTCACGAAAACATTCATACCACTTCCAATATAGTTCATCAATGTCCTGATCAGGCGATAATGTATTTTGAAAAATGGGTTGTTGAGCCGGCCAGATTAATGATCAGTGAAGTTGTTGAGTTGATCGACCACCATCTAAGAAACAGTCAATCCCAGATCGAGCAAAAAATCATCTATCCATGCAAACTATGGTATGACAAAGTTGCTATCGTTGCACAGGCGCTACCGATGCAAAGTCAGGTCATTCTTCAAGTGTGGTTAGTAGCGCCGGTGATGCAAAAGGTGGAAGCATTACCTGTTATTGGAAAAGAGCTGGGCGCCAATGCGGAGGCATTGCTGAAGCATTTGATTGGCCATTTAAAATCCGGAGCGGAGCAGGGTTTTGAAAAAACAGTCGATGCAATAAAAAAATCATCTTTTTGGGATGGAAAGCGCAAGATGGAAGCCGCTTAAGGGGCGTCATTTTCAGGCGCTTAAAACGACGAGGCGACCTAGGCTGGTCGCCTGTCCTCATCAAGAACGGTTTAAGTCAACAGAGTGGCTTCCAATCTTTACTGTGGTTATTTAACCAGACTCAATAAAATCCCCGCCGCCACAGCAGAACCAATCACCCCGGCGACATTAGGCCCCATGGCATGCATCAGCAGGAAGTTATGCGGGTTACTCTCCAGTCCGATTTTGTTGGCTACCCGCGCGGCCATCGGCACGGCGGAGACACCGGCTGCGCCGATTAGCGGATTAATCGGGATGCTGCTGAATTTATTCATTATTTTCGCCATGATCACGCCGGCCGCCGTGCCGATGCTAAAAGCAATCGCTCCTAAACCTAGAATGCCCAGTGTTTTGATTTGCAAAAAAGCATCAGCGCTGAGCTTTGAACCTACCGCTAATCCCAAGAAAATAGTGACGATGTTGATCAGCTCATTTTGTGCGGTTTGACTCAAGCGCTCAACCACGCCGCAGGCGTTCATCAGATTGCCCAATGCGAACATGCCGATTAAAGGTGCGGCTGACGGCAGCAACAGGGCGCAGATAACCAGCAGCATCAACGGGAAGATGATTTTTTCAGTTTTTCCCACGACGCGCAGTTGTTGCATTTCGATCTTGCGTTCGTCTTCGGTGGTTAAGGCGCGCATGATCGGCGGCTGTATTAATGGCACTAGAGCCATGTAGGAGTATGCCGCGACCGCGATAGCTCCCAACAAGTCGGGCGATAATTTTGACGCCACGTAAATAGCGGTCGGGCCGTCGGCGCCGCCGATAATGCCGATTGCAGCGGCATCTCTTATGCTGAATTCCAGCCCCGGTATGGCGTTGAGCGCCAGCGCTCCCAGCAATGAGGCAAAGATGCCGAATTGCGCCGCAGCGCCCAGCAACAACGTTTTAGGGTTAGCCAGCATCGGGCCGAAATCGGTCATTGCGCCAACGCCCATGAATATCAGCAACGGAAATAGGCCGGTTTTAATGCCGTAATACAAGTAGTACAAAATACCGCCTTCCTCGGCGATACCGGCAACCGGGATATTACTGAGTATGGCGCCAAAGCCTATCGGCAATAACAGCAAGGGTTCAAAGCCTTTTTTGATGGCCAGAAACAGCAGCAAAAAGCCGACCATCATCATAAAGGCCTGTCCGCCAGTGAAATTGTATATGCCGGTGCTATGCCAGAGTGAAATGATATTTTCCATGAGATGTCTCTTTATTAAGTCATGTAGAGCGGCCGGATGGCCGCCCTTTATGCCCTGTGGGTACTACGGTTTCTCGAATTTTCTGTAGTTATCCTTTTATAAAGAAATCAGCACATCGCCTCCGGCAACGGCACTGCCTTCTTTTATGTTAATAGTACTGACGATTCCTGCCGTTTTGGAACGGACTTCGGTTTCCATTTTCATCGCTTCCATGATGATTACGACATCGCCTTCGGCAACGATGCTGCCTACATCGACCAGAACTTTCAAAATATTGCCGGCCATTGGAGACTCAACCATGGCACCGCTGCTGGCTATCAGCGCGGCATGGGTCGCACTGGCGGCGGGCTGAATCGTCAGGGCGGCGTTGTTGGCTCCAACGATAACGCTGAAATTCCTGCCATCGACGTTGACGGTATAAGTTTCCGTTTGCGGCTGGGGCGGCGGAGTAGAGGTTGAGGCCGGGGATGCATTGGCGGCAGCAAAGGCTTGCGCATCCGGCGCGGCTTCAAAGGCGGCCGGATTACCCCGGTTAGCCAAAAACTTCCAGCCGACTTGCGCGAACAAGCCGTTGATCAGCGCGTCTTCCTCAATGCTGGCAGAAAGAGTTACGCCCTCGGCTTGTGCTTTTTCCTTGACTTCGGCAATCAGTTTGTCCATTTCCGGCGCGATCAGGTCGGCTGGACGGCAGGTAATCGGTTCTGCGCCGTTCAATACCTTTTCTTGCAAGGCTTTGTTGACCGGTGCAGGCGTTGCGCCGTATTCGCCTTTTAAAACGCCGGCGGTTTCCTTGGTGATGTTTTTGTAGCGTTCGCCGTTCATCACATTAATCACGGCTTGGGTGCCGACGATTTGCGAAGTCGGCGTCACCAGCGGAATAAAGCCCAAGTCTTCGCGAACACGCGGGATTTCCAGCATGACTTCGTCGAACTTGTCGGCGGCGCCCTGTTCTTTCAGTTGGCTTTCCATGTTGGTCAGCATGCCGCCCGGCACTTGGGAAATCAGGATACGGCTGTCGACGCCTTTTAAGCTGCCTTCGTATTGCGCATATTTTTTGCGTATGTCCCGGAAATAGGTGGCAATATGTTCCAGTTCGACCAGGTCCAGGCCGGTATCGCGACCGGTGTCTTCCAGGCTGGCTACGATGGTTTCGGTGGGGCTGTGTCCGTAGGTCATGCTCATTGACGAAATGGCGGTATCGACATTGTCCACGCCCGCTTCGGCGGCCTTGATCAGCGTGCCGACACTCAAGCCTGTGGTGGCATGGCAATGCAGATGGATCGGAATTTTGGTGCTTTTTTTCAGGCGTTTGACCAGTTCAAAGGCATCGTAAGGCTTGAGCAGTCCGGCCATGTCCTTGATGCAAATGGAATGCGCGCCCATGTCCTCGATCTGTTTGCCCAGATCAACCCATAAATCCATGGTGTGTACGGGGCTGGTGGTGTAGGAAATGGTGCCTTGCGCATGGGCATCGGTGCGGAGCACGGCTTTGACCGCATGCTCGATGTTGCGCATGTCATTCATCGCATCAAATATACGGAATACGTCGATACCGTTGACTACGCAACGCTCGACGAACTTATCGACCACATCGTCGGCATAATGACGGTAGCCCAGGATATTCTGGCCGCGGAACAGCATTTGCTGGGGCGTTTTGGGCATGGCAGCTTTCAGCAGGCGCAGTCTTTCCCAAGGGTCTTCGCCCAGGTAGCGGATACAGGCATCAAAGGTTGCGCCGCCCCAGGACTCAATAGACCAATAACCGATCTGGTCGAGCTTTTCGCAAATCGGCAGCATGTCTTCGATGCGCAACCGGGTTGCCAAAATGGATTGATGGGCATCACGCAGAACGACTTCGGTGATACCTAAGGGCTGCTTTTTAACAGTGGACATGCTTATTGTTTCTCCTGAAACCTTCGTAAATTTTGATCGTTGACCTAAAGGTGGTTAGTTATGCTTTTTGCGGTACTGGTGTACGGCGGCAGTTATCGCTGCAACAACGCTCTTGTCAATATCATTGGTAATGCCGGGAACTGACCTTGATACAGGTATCTCCGGGAAGTAGCGTTGCACCAGTGCCGACATGAGGTTGATAGCAACTACCAACATGGTCAAAAACAGGAATACTATGCTCATCCCGGTAAACATTAATTCGATCCCGCTAGTCATTTGTTCTGTCATGGTTGATCACGTATTTAAAATTCAATAACTATTGCATTGTATCATAGGCAAAAATCATAACTAATCGATGTTTGTTTTCGTATCAATTTGGCATGCAGTCTTTTGGCTATGCGGCCTTGAGCGCGTACAATACACGGCATTGTAAATGCTTGTTATAGGTGTAAAAACATGACGAATAAAGAGCACGACGAAAATATCCAGTGGCAAGACAAATTAACGCCAGAGCAATTTAACATTTGCCGCCAGAAAGCTACCGAACCGCCTTTTACCGGCAAATATGTCGATTGCAAGAAAGACGGTATTTATCATTGCATTTGCTGCGGCAATCCGTTGTTCGATTCGGCGACTAAATATGATTCCGGCTCCGGCTGGCCGAGTTTTTGGGATGTGTTGTCCGAGCATAGTGTCGCTGAACATGCTGACGTCAGTCACGGCATGCGCAGGGTGGAAGTGACCTGTAAATCCTGCGGCGCGCATTTAGGCCATGTCTTTGAGGACGGTCCGCGACCGACAGGATTGCGCTACTGTATCAATTCCGCCGCATTAGACTTGAAAGAAAGAGTATGAGTGCTAGACAACCGGTTCAAAATTTACTGGATTTCATCGACGCCAGCCCCAGTCCCTGGCATGTCGTTAAAACCATTGAAGCGTTGCTTGCGGCGCAAACGCCGGCATGGCAACGCCTCGACGAGACGGCCAAGTGGGTATTGCAGCCGGGCGGGCGGTACTATGTGGTACGCGATGATTCTTCCATTATTCTGTTTATGCAGGGGCAAAAACCGCTGGCTGAAACCGGCTTTAAGATTATCGGGGCGCATACCGATTCGCCCGGCTTAAGGATCAAGCCGAATGCCGCCAGTAGCGCGGACGGCTTGATGAGGTTGGGTGTCGAGATATACGGCGGCCCGATACTGGCGACCTTTACCGACAGGGATTTGAGCCTTGCCGGACGTATCGCTTATAAAAACGATCAGGATCAGATAACCGGTATGCTGGTTAAATTCGATCAACCGCTGCTGCGGTTGCCTAATTTGGCCATTCATATGAACAGGACGGTCAATGAGGAAGGCCTGAAACTGCAAAAGCAAACCGAATTACCGCTGATCTTGTCGGCATCGGCCGAAGAACAACTGCCGCAAGCTTATTTTTCGGCGTTGTTGCATCAGCAAACCGGCATCGCCGCTACGCGGATCTTGTCCTGGGACTTGGCGGTGTACGATACGCAAAAAGGGGCTTTCTGGGGAGCTGAAAGCGAGTTTTATGCAAACAGCCAATTGGATAATTTGGCGTCGTGTCATGCGGCGTTACAGGCGCTGCTGGATAATGCAGATTTACAGCCGGACAGCACGCGGGTCTGTGCGTTATTCGATCATGAAGAAATCGGCAGTCAAAGCAACAAAGGCGCAGACGGCAGTTTCCTGCCCGATGTGCTTGGCCGCATCGCTTTGGCGACCGCAACCGACGGGGAGGATTATGCCAGGGCGCTGGCGAAAAGCTTCATGATCAGCGCGGATATGGCGCACGCCTATCAACCCAATTTTCCCAATGCTTACGATCCGGGCCATAAAGTTATCGTCAACAAAGGCCCGGTGATTAAAATCAACGCCAATCATAACTACAGCTCGGAAAGCGTGTCGGCGGCGATGTTTGTTGACTGGTGCGAACAGGCCGGCGTGCCGTACCAGAAATATTCGCACCGTTGCGATTTGCCCTGCGGCAGCACAATAGGGCCGATTACCTCTGCAAAACTCGGCATCCGCTCGATCGATGTCGGCAATCCCATGTGGGCGATGCACAGTATCAGGGAAAGCGCCGGGGTGCTGGATCACGATTATATGATCAGGGTGATGAAACGATTTTTCGCCGCACCTTAATGGCGGCCAATTTAGTCCCCTTTGGCGGCGAACTTTATTTAATCAAACAGTTTTACAGTTTGCCGGAATCTGACCGTTTATTTGCACTGTTGCAAGCCGAGCTGGTTTGGCAGGAAGAGGCGATTTTTATCTACGGCAGGTGGGTTAAAGTGCCCCGTTTGATGTGCTGGCATGGGGACAAGGATGCCTGGTACCGCTATTCGGGCGTTAGCCATCAGCCACTGCCATGGACTCCGGTGTTACAAGCCATCAGAGAAAGGATGGAGCGGCAATGCCAGTGCTCCTTTAACAGCGTATTAGCCAATTTGTACCGCAACGGGGCAGACTCGATGGGCTGTCATGCCGATAATGAAAAAGAGCTGGGGCTAAATCCGGTAATTGCGTCGTTGAGCCTCGGCGACGAGCGGCTATTTAAACTGCATCATAAACAAAGCAAAGAAAAGCGGGATATTGTTTTAGGTCATGGCGATTTGTTGGTGATGGCCGGAACCTTGCAGTACCATTGGACGCATTCGGTGCCTAAAACGAAAAAGCTGAAAAAGCCACGGATTAATTTGACGTTTCGGAAGATTAAGGCGGAGTGACTCATTCGCCACGATACGATCGGCTTCAGGAATGTTTATAATGCCGGGTCGTTTACGTCAGGGTGGGATCATGAGTATACGATAAAACAAAATGACATTTTACTGCGCATTAATCGGCAAAATTTACATAAAAATAATAAATACTTCGAAATAATGTCTATACTCATTCAATTATCTCACGCGTCAGAATAGATGAAAATTGTCAGTTTATCAGGTGTTTTTTTTTTCATAGTCTTGCTTGCGCAGCAGGCTATGGCTGATGATGCCAATGTCGAATATAAAGTAAAAGCCGGTTATTTATATAATTTCACCAAATTTATTACCTGGCCTGAGGATAACAGTGAAACCTTTAACCTTTGTATTGTGGGTGAGGATCCTTTCGGCGGTTTAATAGATCCCATCGAACAACGCACGGCATTTGGACGACCTATTAAACTATTCAGGTTTAATAGCCTTAATAAAGAGCAGAGCTGCCATATCCTTTTTATCAGCACCTCTGTCAAGGATAACGTCTTGCTCGAAAGCATGCTGGCTATTCAAAAAACCAATAAATCCTTAACCGTAGGCGAAAGTAAAGAGTTTGCTGCTCAGGGAGGGATGATTGGTTTTGTAAATAGACAGGGCAATATAAAGTTACAAATTAATCTAAAAATGCTGCAACAGAGCGATTTAAAAATCAGCGCAAAGTTATTGGAAGTCGCTGAGCTTGTTGGGGAGGAAAGCAATGATTAGATTTGTTCGTAATTTGCCTATAAATCGAAAACTACTGCTAATTTTAACATTTTCCAGTATTACCTCTTTGTTGTTTGCCGGTTTGTTGTTGATAGTGCTGGAAATCACGGAATTTCAGAAGAATACCCAGGATGACTTGTCAACCTTGGCTCGAATTGTAGGTAATCGTAGTACCGCTGCATTAATGTTTGGGGACAAGGATTTGGCCAATGAAAACCTGGCGGTCTTCGGCAATCTGCCCGACGTGCGGCTAGCGTGTCTTTATGATGGACAAGGTGTTGTTTTTGCACAATTACAGAAACAAAAGACATCCGAGTGTCCTTTATCCATTAACTCTGAAATAACCCGGTTTGAAAAAGACCATCTACATATCACTGAACTGGTTGATGTCGATGGCGCACAATTGGGTACGGTCTATATTTATGCTGATTTAACCAAGGCTTACTGGCGCAGAATACAGTTTTCAGGACTCATACTTCTGGTGCTGGCCGGGGTATCAATACTGAGTTTCTTTTTATCAACGCCGCTATTGACGCTTATTTCCTCGCCGATAAAAAAGCTTGTCGATAAAGTTAAAAAAATTAGCGATACCAAAGATTACTCGTTGAGAGCAATTAAAGTTAATGATGATGAGTTAGGTGTTCTGGTTGATGCATTCAATGGCTTGATCGGTACTGTTGAAGCTCAGAACCAGGCTTTGACGCTGGCAAAAGACCGCTATCTGGCGCTTTATAATGACAATCCGACCATGGTTTTTAATCTGTCCATAGACGGGCGTATTTTATCCGCTAACCGGACCTGCGCGCGACATCTGGGCTTATCTGTTGATGAACTGCAAGGTTGCTCGATTTTTGATTTTGTTCATACGGATGACACGTCTATCCTGCATGAATTAATGGAGCATTGTTTGGCGAATCCTTTGCTGGTCTATAAACAAGAGCTTAGACAGGTTTGCAGTAAAGGAAGGATTATTTGGGTTAGGGCCACAGCGAGACGGGTTGAAAATGAACATCGGCAGAGCAGTTTATTGCTGGTGGGCGAAGATATCATGGAAGCCCGCTTATTGAGCGAAAAAGTGGCTTATCAGGCAAGCCATGATGCTTTGACAGGCTTGGCCAATCGCACCCAGTTCGATAATTATATCAAGCATGCGGTCGCATTGGCTCATACCGATAATTCGGAACATGCTTTGTGCTACTTGGATCTTGATCAATTTAAAGTGGTCAACGATACCTGCGGGCATCTTGCCGGCGATGAACTGCTTAGACAGTTGGGTGAGCTGTTAAGACGGAATATAAGGAAACATGATTTTGTCGCTCGACTGGGTGGTGACGAGTTTGGCGTGTTGATGGGCAATTGCTCATTGAATGAAGCGTTTCAAGCTTGTGAGAATATACGGGATTTGATTAAAGATTTCCGTTTTGCCTGGGAAGACAGAAGCTTTACCATCGGCGCGAGCATTGGTATTTCAGCCATTAACAGCTCCAGTGGTAATGCTGTCAATCTGCTTAAAGAGGCCGATGCCGCCTGTTATGCGGCGAAAGACAACGGCCGAAATCGGGTGCATGTTTTCCGTCCTGACGATGAAGAGTTGGCCATGAGACAGGGAGAAATGCAATGGGTAGAAAAAATTCAGCAGGGGCTGGAACAAAATCGGTTTTGCCTGTACGGGCAGCCGATCGTAGCAATCGCTCATCCCGAGGACGGCCTGCATTTTGAAACACTGGTTCGTTATCGGGATGAGGATGGACGCATTATTCCCCCTGGAGCATTTCTACCGGCGGCAGAACGTTATAATTTGGCGTCTGAGTTGGATCGATGGGTAATCAGGCATCTATTCGAATGGATAGCGAATAAACCCGGTTTTCTGGATAACTTGTCAGTTTGCTCGGTTAATTTATCCGGCTTGTCGATGTCCGATGAAACCATGCTAGTGTTTCTTTCCGAGCAATTCTCCAAATGGGCAATTCCGGCACATAAAATCTGTTTTGAGGTAACCGAAACAGCCGCTATCGCCAATTTATCCTATGCGACCAAATTCATTAATCAATTAAAAGAGCGGGGTTGTTTGTTTTCGTTGGACGACTTTGGCAGCGGCTTGTCCTCTTTTGCCTATTTAAAGAACTTGCCGGTCGATTATCTTAAAATTGATGGTTTGTTTGTTAAGGATATTCTGCATGATAAGGTGGATTTTGCGATGGTGAAATCCATTAACGAAGTTGGGCATGTTATGGGTAAAAAGACCATTGCCGAATTTGTTGAAAACGAACAAATCTTTAATTTGCTTAGTGAGTTAGGCGTGGACTATGCGCAAGGCTACGGGATTGGGAAACCGGTGCAGATGGGAGAACTTAAACTTATAACCCCCTTTACTGGGACGTCAAAATGAAAGTCAAAACCACACTTGTTGTTAACTGTTTGGCGCTGATGCTTTACAGCGATTTTGTTAAGGCAGAGGCAAATAAGGTGGATGATTTCTTTGCCATGTCGCCGGCTGAACTTGCCGCGACACCTATCGTCAGCATCGCCACCGGAACGCCAAAGCCGATTTTCCAATCTGCCGCAGTAACCAGCGTGATTACCGCTGAGCAGATCAAATCTATGGGGGCGACCGAACTGCATGAGGTTTTGGAGACAGTGCCGGGGGTGCATGCCGGCATACAGGACTCGACAGGTGATTATTATTACAGCATGCGGGGAATAAGTAATACGACCAACTCACAAGTTCTAATGATGCTGAACGGCACGCGCATTACTACACCATTCCGTGGAACGGTAATGGACTTTACGGAGATACCCCTTGAAGCGATTCAGCGGGTGGAAGTCATCCGGGGGCCGGGTTCTGCATTGTATGGCGCGGATGCGTTCGCAGGTGTTATTAATATCATTACCAAAAAAGCCAACGATATCAACGGTACGACTCTAGGCGCTCGAGTGGGCGATCATAGCACCCAGAGTGGATGGGGACAGCATGGCGCTAAGTGGGCGGGATGGGATGTTGCGGCCAGTCTGCAATACCAGCACACCAGTGGCGATGAAGGCCGGATTATTAAAGCCGATAGTCAGACTACTATAGATAATGCATTGGGGACTCAAGCTTCTCATGCGCCAGGACCGATGAATACACGCTACGAAACCTTGAACGGACATCTGAACTTGCAACGCAAGCATTGGGACATTGGCTTCTGGGCGTTTAATTCAATCGATGGAGGCACTCGTGCCGGCGCTGCGGCAGCATTGGATCCGAACAGCAGAGCGAATGGTGAACAATATATGGGAGATATTCGGTATTCAACAGAAGACTGGTTTGATGACTGGGAGTTGATGGCGCATGCGAGTTATTTGCAGACAGGTTTTCAGACGCAATTTCAGGTTTTCCCCGATAACGCTGTTTTACCGATCGATAGGAATGGGAATGTTAATTTCGTGTCTTCCAGTTCTCCGGTTTTATTTTCCAATGGAGCCGTTGCTGATTTAGGCCGAATACAAAAGATCCCTTCAATAGAATTGAGTTCAATCTATCAGGGTTGGAAAAACCATCTGCTACGATTGAGTAGCGGTTTTAGGTACGAAGAATTAATTACAAACCAGCTCACAAATTTCGGCTATGGTGTGCCGCTGCCCGCAGTGGTTGACGGGGCTTTAACTGATGTGACTGGTACGCAGTTTGTGTATTTACCCAATACCCATCGATCGATCTGGTCTGCAGTGGCGCAGGATGAATGGCAATTTGCTAAAAACTGGCAGCTCACAGTTGGTGTGCGCTTCGATGACTATTCAGATTTTGGGAGCACTATTAATCCACGTGCCGCCTTAGTTTGGGATATTAATGAGCATCTGACTAGCAAGCTGTTGTATGGCAAGGCTTTTAGGGCGCCAAATTTTTCAGAGCAAGGCAACCAGAACAATCCGGTGATCGTAGGCAACAAGCAACTAAAACCGGAAACTATTAACACTGTAGAATGGGCTTTTGATTATCGCCCTTTTTCTTCACTGAGAACAGCGGTCAATCTATATTATTATGAAATTAACAATCTTATTGCTATACCTCCAGGAACGGTGACCTATAGTAACAGTGGTAATCAAAACGGTTACGGTACTGAATTTGAATGGAACTGGCAAATAGCTGAACAATGGAATGTGATGGGTAATTACGCATGGCAAAATGCTCGTAACAGCGCCACCAACAACCGGGTAACAGGCGTACCAGAACATCATGTTTATACAGCAGTTCGTTGGCAGTTTTTATCGCAATGGCAATTACAGCCACAGATTAACTGGGTAGGCGGCCGCACAAGATTATCGGGCGATAATAGACCGCTACAGGATTATCAAACCTTTGACTTGACCTTAAGGGGTAAGAAACTATTGGGCCAACTTAATATGGCAGCTTCGATACATAATATGTTCGATGCCAATAATTTTGATCCTGCTGTTGCTTCATTGCCGCAAAATATCCCAATGCCGGGAAGAAGTTTTTATTTCGAAGTATCGACGAACTTTTAATTCATATTTAATATCGCAAACTAATAGGATATATACATGATTTTGTAGTTGAATCTGATAGCTTGAGTTCTGAAAAATGACCGTTATTAGTCAGCATATTCCAGTAGCTTACATTTTTTTTAGCAACACTTTCCAAAAGATCAGTTACCTTTATTATACAAGGCTGCCGCATTCCGTGGTAATCAACTAATGGACCAATTTCGACGAAATGTATGCCTAATGCCGAGATAAGCCGCATCAATGAAGGTTCCATGAGGGCATACCAATATTGAATGTCGTTCTCATAACTCATTCTAATGGCACATGAAAATAGGGCGAGTGTCAGGTTAGGCGAGCTTCGTTTTTCTTCCTGCGTAAATACAGTTTCTGATACAGCATCATTAGTTATTATTAAATGTTGCTCATTTTTTCTTCGTCTAAATTTCTTTGATACGCAGAATCTCGATAATTCAGCTAGATTTTGCCTAGGTATGGTTTTTACTAAGTCAACATTATCAATCTGGCTGTTTATTTCGATTGGAAACGGTTTTTTCAGGTTATTGTCAGGAGGAAGGATAAGGCGAGTTGTTGCGATATATTCTGTAGACCTGCGGTGACGAATCAGGTAATGAATTGAATGTATGTCATATTTGTCATATTCATATTCATCCGGGAACTGCCAGGCGGATTCGTAGTTATTCTCAATGCAATAGACTTGATAACGCAGTTTATACACCTCACGTTTAAGTACATCAGAAATCGCAGGTACTATCTCAAAATATTCATTAAAATGATCAATAATGTTATTAGTCAAGGTGTAGCCTTTTATTTAACAAAAGTGGAAGGTAATGTAGCTGTTTAATTTTTAGCATCAAGAAAACTGCCATTAAGGTGATAAAGGTGCATTTTAGAAAACAATTTTAGCTCCCATTTTAGAAAAAAATTAGTGGAGTATAGTTTTCTATCAACATAAAAGCTATGCAGATTCAATTTATGAGTTCGTTTAAGCATCAAATCAGAAAGAAGGATATCATGCCGATCTAATGGGCAAAACCAAGTTCCGCTTGTTTAGATGTGCACAATTCATTTTTGACGAAACTTATTATATACAGGTTTTATCTGTAAATAGACTAAACAAAACTTGAAACGGCTAGTTCTTATATTTCTACTCTTCGGCGTAATTTCTGGTAAAACTATTTGCTACCTTGCAAATTAAAGGTTTCAGTTGCTGAAACCCTCGTAAGCAAACAATAAAACAAGATATTTCAACAAAAGGATAAAAATGTCACAGCGCAAAGGCTATGTGGACCCGGAATATCTCCGCGTCATTGGCGATCAGCTTAGCCACATTAAACAACGTTCCTATACTTTGATGCAAATTCAGCCCGGACATAAGTTGCTGGATTTGGGCTGTGGTCCAGGTACTGACACGATTCCTTTAGCGCCATTGGTTGGAGTGAACGGACAAGTCGTTGGCGCAGACTACGATGTAGACATGGTGGCCGAAGCCGAGCAGCTTGCTGAGCAAGCAGGTGTAAATAAATGGGTCAGTCATAAACGCGTTGATGCTATATCACTGCCGTTTGAAACTGATTATTTCGATTCCTGCCGTAGTGAGCGATTGTTTCAGCATTTGCTTCATCCCGCACAGGCCTTATCTGAAATGGCCCGAGTAGCAAAACCGGGTGGATGGGTGGTCGTTGCCGATACCGACTGGGGTAGTTTGTCAACGGATAGCGATGAAACTGATATTGAGCGTCGTCTGACTCGTTTTCTGGCAGAATCTTGTTTGCATAACGGCTACTCAGGACGAAAATTATACCGCTTATTCAAGCAACAAAATCTGGCTGATATTTCATTTCAGGTGTTTCCTATTGCTTTTCATAATTATGCCTTGGCACGACATGGGACACAGGCAGAAAAAGTCGAACAGGGTGCCCTTAAGGCAGGCGTTATTACCAGTGATGAGCTCCAACGTTGGCAGGCCAGCCTTGAACAGGCTGACTCTGAAGGTACTTATTTTTGTAGTTTAAATGTTATGTTACTTGCTGGGCGCAAGAACTGATCCCGTTGTTATTGAGGCAATAATGATTGCACATGCTTTCTACCAGCAGTCGGAGCCTAGGCTAAGGGGTAATTGGTGTTCGCGAAAAAACGATCGAGAAGCGGTTCTCGATCGTTTTACCTTAGCCTTTTATAGCCTTAAAGCCGATATCGGTACGGTAATAGACATTATCCCAATGGATGTTATTAGTTAGCGCGTAGGCTTTGCTTTGGGCTTCCTTGATATCATGGCCCAAAGCGCAAGCGCATAGCACCCGTCCGCCGGCCGTAACCAGATCGTCACCGACTTGTTGGGTGGCTGCATGAAACACCTTGCGGTCTTCTTGTTCCTCGGTCGGCAAGCCGGAAATAACTGCGCCGCTTTGAGAGGCGTCAGGATAGCCGCCGGCCGCCAAAACAACGCCTAATGCGGCGCGTTCGTCCCAGTCGCTGCTGGTTTCGTCGAGATTGCCGGTCAGCGCGGCTTCGCAGAGCTCCACCAGATCGCTCTTCAAGCGCATCATGATCGGTTGCGTTTCAGGATCGCCAAAACGGCAATTGTATTCTAGCACTTTAACCGCGCCGTCTGCGGAGATCATCAAGCCGGCATACAGAAAGCCCGTGTAAGGCAGGCCGTCTTCGGCCATACCTTTTAAGGTCGGCTCGATGACTTCGCGCATGACCCGTTGGTGAATTTCAGGGGTGACGACCGGGGCAGGGGAGTAAGCACCCATGCCGCCGGTGTTAGGGCCTTTGTCACCATTGTCGCGGGCTTTATGATCCTGGGATGTTGCCATCGGCAAGGCATGCTTGCCATCGGCTATGACGATAAAGCTGGCTTCTTCGCCAGTCAGGAATTCTTCGACGACAACGCGATTGCCCGCTTCGCCGAACACATTGCCGGATAACATATCTTCAACAGCCGCTATTGCTTCCTGTTCGGACTGGGCGACGATGACGCCTTTGCCTGCGGCCAAGCCATCGGCCTTGACTACGATCGGTGCGCCTTGTTGTTTTATGTAGGCTATGGCTTGCTGTTTGTCGGTAAAAGATTGGTATTTCGCCGTTGGAATGTGGTGGCGGATCATGAAATCCTTGCAAAAAGTCTTGGAGCCTTCGAGCTGCGCGGCTTTTGCGGTCGGGCCAAAGCACTTGAGACCCGCTTGCTGAAAACGGTCGACGATGCCCAAAACCAGCGGCACTTCAGGGCCGATAATGGTCAAGCCAATCGCTTCTTTCCGGGCAAATGCCAATAATGCGTCAATGTCGGTAACGGCAATGGCGATATTTTCAACAGACGGTTCCAGCGCAGTACCGGCATTGCCGGGCGCGACAAACACTTTTTCGACTTTGGATGATTGCTTGGCTTTCCAGGCGAGGGCGTGCTCGCGGCCGCCGCTGCCGACGATGAGGATTTTCATAATTAAAAGGCTAAGGGCTAAGGGCTAAGGGCTAAGGGCTAAGGGCTAAGGGGGAGGTTTTTGGCCTTTCGCCCTTTGCCCTTCGTCTAAAATTAATGCCTGAAATGACGCATGCCGGTAAAGACCATTGCGATATTATGCTCATCGGCTGCTGCGATGACTTCATTATCGCGCATCGATCCGCCGGGCTGGATGACCGCGGTAATGCCCGCTTCGGCGGCAGAATCGATGCCGTCCCTGAACGGGAAGAATGCGTCGGAAGCCATTGCGGAACCCGGAACATCCAGACCCGCATCGGAAGCTTTGATGCCTGCGATTCTGGCCGAATAAACCCGGCTCATCTGCCCTGCGCCGACGCCCACAGTCTGGCCGTTCTTGCAGTACACGATCGCGTTGGATTTGACGAATTTGGCAACTTTCCAGGCAAATAGCAAATCCGCCATCTCCTGTTCGGTCGGGGCGCGTTTGCTGACTACTTTGATGTCAGCCGCGCTGATTTCGCCCAAATCCTTGTCCTGAACTAATAGGCCACCAGCAACGCGTTTGAAATCGAGTGACGGTTGCTTATCGCGGCTCCATTGGCCGCATTCCAATACGCGAACATTTTGTTTTTCAGCTAAAACGGTTTGTGCAGCCGCGTTGACAGACGGCGCAATGATGACTTCGACAAATTGGCGTTTGACGATTTCAGCAGCGGTTTGTTCGTCCAGCTCACGGTTAAACGCGATAATGCCGCCGAATGCGGAAGTGGGATCGGTGGCGTAAGCTTTATCGTAAGCATCAAGCAGACTGTCTGCCTGGGCGACGCCGCAAGGGTTAGCATGTTTGACAATCACACAAGTAGGTTGGTCGCCAAAGGTTTTGACACATTCCAGTGCAGCATCGGCATCGGCAATATTATTGTAGGATAACTCTTTGCCTTGCAGTTGTTTAGCAGCCGCGATCGTGCCGCTGGCCGGTGCTTTTTCGCGGTAAAAAGCGGCGTTTTGATGCGGGTTTTCGCCATAACGCATGGTCTGGTTGCGGTAAAACTGCAAATTCAGCGTTTCGGGAAATTGCACGTTGTTAATATTGCCAAGATAGGCTGAGATCGCGGTGTCGTAACGCGCCGTATGTTCAAAGCTTTTTAGCGCCAGGTTAAAGCGGGTTTGATGAGAAAGTCCGCTGCTGTTTTTCAGTTCGGCGATAACCGCTGCGTAATCGGCCGGATCGACGATCACTGCTACGTCGGCATGATTCTTGGCAGCGGCGCGGATCATGGTCGGACCACCAATATCGATGTTTTCAATGGCGGTATCTAAATCGCAGTCAGGATTGGCGATGGTCTGTTCGAAGGGATACAGGTTAACCACCACCATATCGATCGGCTTAATCCCATTTGCCGCCATCACCGCGTCATCAATGCCGCGGCGGGCCAAAATGCCGCCGTGGACTTTGGGGTGCAAGGTTTTAACCCGGCCATCCATCATTTCAGGGAAACCGGTGTAATCGGAAACTTCGGTCGCTGGAATATTATGTTCAGCCAGTGTCTTGGCAGTGCCGCCGGTAGACAGGATTTCGATGCCTAATTGATGGAGCTCAAGGCAAAAATCCACGATACCGGATTTATCGGATACGCTGACCAGCGCGCGAGTGACTTTTTTGTTCATGCAGATCTCAGAATGAAGGGGAGGGGTAAAACCAGCCTTGTTTGGGCATTAGGACAGGCCGTAGAATTCCAGTTTTTTACGCAAGGTGCTGCGGCTCAAGCCCAGCGCTTTAGCGGCTTTGGTTTGGTTGTAGCCGGAATGTTCCAGTGTGGCTTGCAATAACGGCTTTTCGACTTCACCGATAACCATTGCATGCAAATCCACTGCATCATGACCATTCAGGTGCAAAAAATATTGCTCCACTGTCTGCTTCACATGCGCGGATAAGGGAATGGCGGCGATTTTTTTGCTGTCTATGTTAATGACTTCAGCACTTTTTTGGGATGCGTTCATATTATTCAGCACGGTCGGTGGTTAAAGGTTTAAATGCCAAATTAATCAGCGCTATTTGTTGGGATGGACACTGTGCCTGATTGATGATATTCCGCGCGTCTTGAGCTACGGACTCAATATGCTTGAAATACCAGGCTATATGTTTTCTGGCTATTCTAACACCGCTCGCTTTACCGTAGAAGCTATATAGTTTATCCAAATGATTCATGAGAGTGCTGTGTATGTCATTAATTGTTGGTTTTTCAAGGTGTTTGCCGTGGTTGATAAAGTGACTTATTTGGCTAAATAGCCATGGATTTCCTTGGGCGGCGCGGCCGATCATTATGGCGTCCGCGCCGGTTGAGTGGAGCACAAACTGAGCCTGTTCGGGGGAATCAATATCGCCGTTGGCGATAACCGGAATGCTGATGGTTTGTTTCACCCTTTTAAGAGTTTCATGTTCGGCCTGCCCGTCAAATTTGCAGGCACGAGTTCGTCCGTGAATGGTCAGTGCCGCAATGCCTGCATTTTCGGCTATTTGAGCGATTTCAACCGCATTGCGGCTATGCATGTCCCAGCCGGTACGAATTTTTAATGTAACCGGAATATCGACGGCGTTAACGACCGCGTCAAGTATCCGCTTTACCAGCGCTTCATCCCTTAATAATGCAGAGCCTGCCGCAACTGAACAGACTTTTTTGGCCGGGCAACCCATATTAATGTCGATAATTTGGGCGCCTTTTTGGGCGTTGAGCCTTGCCGCATCGGCCATTTGTTGGGGATCGGTGCCTAGTATTTGCACGGAACGTATGCCGACTTCACCGCTATGGTCTGTTTTTAATAACGTTTTTTTATGTCGGCTTAAAGCCGGATTGGATGCGACCATTTCAGATACGGCCAAACCTGCGCCGAATTGCTTGCACAATTCTCTGAACGGCCGATCGCTGATACCGGCCATGGGCGCCAGGATCAGATTGTTTTCCAGTTGATAAGGGCCAATTTGCATAGAGAACGCGAAGTGCGAAGGGCTAAAGGCGCACGGAAGGTTTTTTAGCCTTTCGCCTTTTGCCCTTTGTCCAACTTACTTATCTTCGTCGTCATTCCAGATGGGGTTGTTGCGGTCTTCCGGTTCCAGTTTGACAATGTCTTCAGGATAGATATGCCAGAAAGACTTATCGATCTTGGCGTTGTCATAGCCTTCCTTTTTGTCATGGCCGAACGGGCACCACCAGTTCTCGACAATCTTGACCATATAAGCATGCCACTCGAATAAGGCGACGCTGTAAGGGCAATACCAAGTGCAGTTCAGAATCCAGAACAGTTTTGACTGTGAGGTGCTGGTTTTGAACGAGCCGTGCATGGTGATTTGATTTTTTAAGGTATAGCGATGGCTGGCACGGTCAGGCAGAAAGTCAGAGTAAGTTTTGAGGTTTTTGGCGCCAATCAGCAGCAGGTGCCAGTAAGTCATATAAGCGCTGGCAAACACAAACGGAAGGGTAAGGATGGGCAGGTACACCAAGACCATGCCTATGCCTCTTTGCAGTACCGGGATTTTTTGGTGATTTTTGCCGATTTCAACACGGCTACAGGACTCGCAAGCTTTCATTATTTTTATATCCTCATTTTTTTGTTGTTAGCAGGGGGGTTATCGTCGGTTTAGCATCGTCCTTATTTAGTAACTGATAAATACTCAGGCAACCGGCGCAGCAAAATTTTTGCAGACCGTCGCTTGTGGTTAGCGAGAAGCCGGTAATTTCTACCGGTTGACCGCATAATACGCAGGGCTCCGTAGTTTTTGCATCGATCATAAATACCTTACATTTTACAAGCTTGAAGAGACGGAACAAAAAAAAGTTTTCAAGTATTCCGTCTCGGGGGCAGCCGGGTCGATAGGATGATCAGGCCCCTGTCCTCCGGCGGCAAAAAACACCAAATGACGGTCTATATGTCGTCCTGACGAGCGTAAAATTTCATGCAGGTTGTCACGGCTCAGGTGATGAGAGCAGGATGCCGAGACCAGTATGCCGTTCTTGGATAGTACCTGTAAAGCCAGATGATTCAAGCGGCGATAAGCTTCATAGCCTTGCTTGAAATCTTTTTTACGCTTAATTAAAGCAGGAGGATCCAGCACGATAATGTCGTAGAGCTGGTTTTCCAGACGGGCTTGCTTCAGAAACTCAAACACATCGCTACGCACAAAGTGCATTTTATCCTGAACTCCATTCAGCGCCGCGTTTTCCCCTGCCAGCACCAGTGCGCTTTCCGAGGCATCGACACAGGTGACTTCCAGTGCTCCGGCCAAGGCGGCAGGAATGCCCCATGCTCCGGTATAAGAAAATAGATCGAGCACCCGCTGTCCTTTTGCAATGCCCGCCAATTGGGCGCGGCTGCTGCGATGGTCGTAAAACCAGCCGGTTTTTTGTCCTTCCAGAATGTCGATTTTAAATTGGGCACCGTTTTCTTCAATGATCAGCGGCTCCGGGAGCTTGCCATAGGCTAGCTCGGATTCCAGGCTTAAGCCTTCCTGCTGCCGCTGGCTGTTATCGTTTTTCAGGATAATGGCCTCGGGATTCAGGAGTTCAATCAGCGCGGCAAACAGGAATTCTTTGCGCTGATCAATTCCTGCGGTGGTTATTTGCACCGACAAGACCGGGCCGAAACGGTCGATGACCAGGCCGGGCAAGCCGTCGCTTTCGCCGAAAACCAGACGATAGTAAGGTTTGTCGAACAGCTTTTCCCGCAGGGCCAGCGCGGTAGCCAAGCGCTCTTTGAAAAAATTGGCGCCGCATTTCAAGTTGGCTTTTCTGGATAGTAGCCTGGCGCAAATCAGGGCTTGAGGGTTGATGTAGGCGGTGCCCAGCACCTTGCCGTCATCGCTTTTTACTTGTACCAGATCGCCTGCGTTGAACTGTTCAAGCGGCGAGCGCTTGGTGTCGACTTCGTTGCTGAACACCCATAGATGGCCTTTGCGTAAACGTTTGTCTTCGTTCTTTTTTAAGTAAATTTCTGGATGAGCCATATTAATAAATTGAGTTTGAAAGTATAACTGCCGACTTTGGTTTTCAGCGAGGCAACGGTCAGTCTGGTTGCTGTGGCTGAAATGTCGGGTTCCGGCTGGGCGTGTCTTCAAAAAACAGATCGTTTATCCGGGCCCGGTCAGCAATCCTATGCGCCACTCACTGCTATAAGGTACGCAAGCATGGCGGCTGATTAGCGCTTGATGCCGTCCAGCCTGATCCAGTCTTCCTGCTGCACCGGCGCGTTGAATATTATGTATTGCTGATACGCGTTCATCACCGACTCGGCCTGTTCATGCAAAATGCCGGATAAAACCAGATGGCTGCCGGAAGCGACCAGATTGGAAATCTGTTCTGCCATGTCGATTAAGGGTTTTGCCAGGATGTTGGCCAGCACGATGTCCGCCTGAAATGGCGTAAACTGCTCAGGCAGATAGCAGGCGATTTTATCTTGCACCTTGTTTTTTAGCGCATTGCTCTGGGTGGCGGTGATTGCCTGCGGATCAATGTCTACCGCGTGAGCTTCTTTAGCGCCCAATAGAATTGCCGCAACAGCCAATATTCCGGAGCCGCAGCCGTAGTCGATGACGGTTTTGCCGGTCAAGTCGTGGCTGGCCAGCCATTCCAGACATAAAGCGGTGGTCGGGTGAGTGCCGGTGCCGAAAGCAAGCCCCGGATCGAGGGTCAGGCAAACCGTGCCTGGCTCATACTGTTCCTGGTCGGTCGGGCAAACCCAGAGCTTGTCGGCAAACTTCATCGGCTTGTAGTATTCCATCCAGGCGCGTTCCCATTCCTGGTCCGCAACCTCTTCATGCCGCCAGTTGCGTAATTGCTCCGGCTTGAACTGCGCGTAAGTCAAGGCCTTGACCAGAGTGGGATCGGCGTCCAGTTCATACAGCGCTATGACTTCAGTGTTGCTCCATATTTTGGTTTCGCCGATAGCCGGTTCGTAAACGGGTTCGTCTTCGGCATCCATATAAGTAACGGACACCGCACCGAGATTGTCGAAAAAGTCGGCAAGCCGGGGCGCAAGATCTTCATTGGTAATAACAGAAATTTGATGCCAGGCCATGATTAAGGGGTATTTTGGAGGGCGGAAAGATGTATTCACCACGAAGACACGAAGGTCACGAAGAAACATAAATGTAAAGCTTCGTGTTCTCGGCAATTGCTCCTGTATAACCCACAGGGATGTGGGGAATGCAGAGGAATGACAGGATCATTTCCTGTCCATGCAGTCGTTCGTGCCTTCGTGGTGAACTTTTTAGATTTTAATAAATCCCCAGCTTTTTTTCCAGGTAATGGATGTTTTGCCCGCCGGCTGCAAAGGCACTGTCATTCATGATGTCATGCTGTAACGGGATATTGGTTTTAATGCCGTCGATGATAATTTCGCTTAGCGCCGTGTTCATTCGGGCGATGGCGCTTTTGCGGTCTTCGCCATGAGCAATCAGCTTGCCGATCATCGAGTCGTAATAAGGCGGCACTTTATAGCCATTGTAGATGTGAGTCTCGCAACGAATGCCGGGGCCGCCAGGCATATGAAACTGGTCTATCGTGCCGGGGCAGGGCATGAAGGTTTTGGGGTCTTCAGCATTTAGCCGGCATTCGATAGCATGTCCCTGAATCCTAACCTGATCCTGAGTAATAGACAGCCGTTCACCGGCCGCAATGCGTAATTGTTCCTTGACGATGTCAAAGCCGGTCACCATTTCAGTCACAGGATGCTCAACTTGTACGCGGGTGTTCATTTCAATGAAATAGAACTCGCCTTTTTCATACAAAAATTCAAACGTTCCGGCGCCCAAATAGCCGATATCGACACAGGCTTTGGCGCAGCGTTCGCCGATAAATTTGCGTTGCTCTTCGGTGATGCCGGGTGCGGGCGCTTCTTCGACCACTTTTTGATGGCGGCGTTGCATCGAGCAGTCGCGCTCGCCTAGGTGGATGGCGTTGCCATGCGAATCGGCCATGATTTGAAACTCGATGTGTCTGGGGTCTTCCAGGAACTTTTCCATGTACACGGTAGGATTGCCGAAAGCGGTTCCCGCTTCGGCTTTAGTCATGGCGATCGCATTTAATAACGCCGCTTCGGTATGCACTGTGCGCATGCCGCGACCGCCGCCGCCGCCGGCAGCTTTGATGATAACCGGATAACCGATTTCCTGGGCCAGCTTCAGGTTCTTTTTGTTGTCATCCGACAGCGGATCATTGTTGCCGGGTACACAAGGAATTCCGGCTGCCAGCATCGCGTTCTTGGCGGAAATCTTATCGCCCATCATGCGGATGGTTTCCGCGTTGGGGCCGATAAAAACAAAGCCGCTTTGCTTTACCTTTTCAGAGAAATCGGCGTTTTCAGACAGAAAGCCGTAACCGGGGTGAATGGCTTCCGCATCGGTCACTTCGGCGGCGCTGATAATGGCCGGAATGTTCAAGTAGCTGTCAGCGGATGCCGCAGGGCCGATGCAGACGGATTCATCCGCAAGACGCACGTGTTTTAGATCACGGTCTGCTTCGGAATGCACGGCAACCACCTTAACGCCTAATTCTCTACAGGCGCGTAAAATACGCAGTGCTATTTCGCCACGATTGGCGATAACGATTTTATCGAACATGAGTTCCCCGTTCCTGGTGTTATTCAATGATGAATAATGGTTGGCCATATTCGACAGGCTCAGCGTTTTCAACCAGAATTTTGGTGACGGTTCCGCTTTTATCCGCTTCAATCTGATTAAGGATTTTCATGGCCTCAATGATGCACAATGTATCGCCGACTTGAACGGATTGGCCCACTTCGACGAAAACCTTGGTGCCGGGCGAAGCGGAGCGATAAAAAGTACCGACCATTGGCGACTTGACCACGTGTCCGGTGATTTTTTCTTCTGTAGGCAGAGCAGCAGGGGCTGCTACAGCAGGAGTGGCGGCAGCAGGTGCAGGTGCGTAAGCGACCGCAGCGGGCGCAGCAGAATAACGGCTAATGCGAATGGATTCTTCGCCCTCTTTGATTTCCAGTTCGGCAATGCCTGATTCCTCGATAATCTCGATGAGTTTTTTTATTTTTCTAATATCCATAGTTTTAGTGTCTCTCGGCTAATATCTGATGAGCGGCCAGTAAGGCCAATTCGTATCCTGTTGCGCCTAATCCGCAGATAACGCCTTTGGCAATATCCGAGAAATAGGAATGTTTTCTAAAGGGTTCGCGTGCATGCACGTTTGATAAATGAACCTCTATAAATGGGATCTTGGTTGCCAGCAGCGCGTCACGAATGGCAACGCTGGTATGAGTAAAGGCTGCCGGGTTAATAATGATAAAGTCAACATGGGCTTGATAAGCCTTATGTATTATTTCCACAATTTCATGTTCTGCATTACTTTGGTGAAAGTTAAGCTGATGATTCAAGTCTGAAGCTTTTTGCTCAAGATGTTGCTTAATGTCGGCGAGGGTTTGATTTCCGTAAAGACCGGGTTCGCGAATGCCTAACAGGTTTAAATTCGGCCCATTTAAAACGGTGATAGTCGCCATTAATCTTGAAATCAGTTAGAGGTGAAGAAGCATTATTAACTATTAATTTTGCCCAATTTATAGGGTTTTGTCCAGATATTATGTTTTTAGCCAAAGTTAACGGCAGAATTCATGGTAATTGGAGTTATTACGTACAAATCAACCGATTTTAAAAGGAAGTATTGTTTGCTCCTATCGTGTGTTGAGTTTTTGGATGATTGACACAGGCTTTACGCAATTATATAAATAAGAGCTCCGTGACATATCGTTGCGGCTCAAACTAGAGAGAAGGAACATGAAAGTTCACAATTTTGCCGGCGCATTGACAGCCATTGCTTTGTTGTTTGTGGGAGAGATTTTTATCAATAATGCAATAGCAGCCGAATCAGAGTATTCGTTCAAAGTGCACAATAATACCCGCACTAAAATAACTAAGCTTCTGGTGTCCGAGGACAAGAAGGACTGGGGGTTCTTCGATATCGGTCAGGGCATTGCGGCAGGCGATAATCTCATGCTGGTTTGGGATTCAAGCACCAATAACGAAGGCTGCAATCAGTATGTCAAGGCGGCCTATGCCGACGGTTCAGAATCCGAGGAGGCTAAGTTTGATTTTTGCGAAGCCAATTTGGAACTGGAGTTTTAACAAAATTTGCCTTAAATGGTTTGTTGCTGGAAATTTATTTCAGCAACGGCGTAATAATTTCCAGTAAGTGTTCTTTAGATAATTCTCCCGGATGCCGGTATATGATTTGCCCCTGTCGATCAACAATAAGCGTATAGGGAACGGCATCCATACTATTGCCCAGCTGATGAGCCAGGGTGATGCCATTGTCACCGCCCAATAAAATCGGGTAATTGATGTGAGTTGCTGCGGCATACTTGGCTACCGGTTCCTTGTCCTCCAATGCGATGCCGATAAACTGCACATCTTTGTCGGCATATTGCTTCTGCAAGTCGATAAAATCGGGTATTTCTTTGAGGCAGGGCGGGCACCACGTCGCCCAGAAGTTGAGCACTAATATCCGGCCTCGCCATTCGGATATGTTGTGCTGATGGTCGGACAGGTCGGGCAGGTTGAATTCGGGTAAAGCGCTAATATCATTTTTTGGGGTGGTTGAAAAAAAATGCCGGGCGGATATGCCCAGAACCAGCGCAAGAATCGCGGCAATAATAATCAGGCCTGCTTGTTTCATTATTTACCTCGTTGCAGCGATGTAAGAAAAGTTTCTACATCCTGATAACCGATAACCCGGTTGGCGGTTTTTTCCTGACGATCCAAACCGAAAAACAAAATCGCCGGCGGCCCTATCAAGCTGAATTTTTCCAACAGGGCTTTATCGTCATCCGAGTTTTTAGTGACATCAGCTTGCAGCAGTACATAGCCTTTGAGCGCCTGTTTAACGCGCGGGTCGGCAAAGGTATACGTTTCCATTTCCTTGCAGGAGATGCACCAGTCGGCGTAAAAATCCAGCATGACCGGTTGATGATTGGCGGCGGCCTGATTGATGCGGCCTTCCAGAGCGGCTAGTGAGTTGATGCGTTCAAAGTTGATGCCCGGTTCTGCGGCTTGAGCCGTACTTAAGCCGAGCCCTTGCAACGGCTTTAACGGATTGCTGTTGCCCAGGCTGAAACCGATCAGCAATAACAGGCCGTAAGACAGCATCATTAAGCCCAAGCCTTTCCATAATTTCCGCCAGCCGGAGCTGTTTTCAGGTAATGGGTCGACAGCGCTGAGATAGATAGCCGGAAATATCAGCAGCATCGCCCAGAGAACCATGATCACGTTGCCGGGTAAAATCCGGCTGAGCATCCACACCGCGACCGCCAGCATAATCACGCCGAACACGGCTTTGGTGGAATTGAGCCAGTTTCCGGCCTTGGGCAGCAGTTTCCCGGCGGAAGCGCCCAGCAGCAGTAACGGTACGCCCATGCCTAAGCCCAAGGCAAACAGGGCGCAGCCGCCCAGTAGCGCATCGCCGGTCTGGCCGATAAAAATCAGCGCGCCTGCCAGCGGTGCGGCGACACAAGGGCCGACGATCAGCGAGGATAGTGCGCCCATGATGGCCGCGCCCCAGAGCGAGCCGTCACGATGTATTTCGCTGGAATTGTGCAGTTTGACCTGTAAGGATTTGGGCAGTTCCAAATGATAAAAACCGAACATGGACAGGGATAGCGCCACAAAAATAGCGCTGAACAGGCCGATAATCCAGGGTTCCTGGAAAGCTGCTTGCAGGTTGCTGCCGAACAGCGCGGCCAGTATGCCGAATACCGTGTAGGTCAGCGCCGAGGCGACCACATAACTCAGCGACAGTAAAAAGGCTCTGGTGGTGTTAATTCGGTTGCCGTGGCCGACGATAATGCCCGATAAAATCGGGATCATCGGAAAAATGCACGGGGTCAGTGATAGCAGCAAGCCGAATCCGAAAAAGCTGAGCAGGGTTACCGCGAAGCTGTCCTTATGCAAGGACTGCACGATTTGATCCTGTTCGGAAAGTTCCTGCGCGTCAAGTTGCTGTGCCACCGGCAAGGACAGGTCGATTTTCTTGCTCATCGGCGGATAGCAAACGCCCCGATCGGCGCAACCCTGATATTTTGCCTGTAGGGTGACGTTTTGTGCCGTTTGGCTGGAACGGATAACCGGCAGATCGAAGTCGAGTTTGTCATGGAAAGTTTCAACCTGGCCGAAAGCTTCATCCTGTTTGGGCACTCCTCTGGGAACGTCGTAAGTCCCAAGCTTTACGCCGTCGGCATTGATCAATTCAAATTGAATTTTCTCCCGGTAAAGATAATAGCCGTCCGCGATATGCCAGTTGACGTGCAGGGTACGGTCATCTTTGACCGATGCAAAAAACTCGAAAGCCTGTTCCGGCGGCAGCAAGGCATTTTCGAACAACCCAGTTTTCAAGCCTTGAGCGCCTTTTATAAGCTGCTTGACCGGATCGGTTTTGGCGGCAGGTGAGGGCAGTTTCAGGTCGAAAGTGGTTTTCTGAGGCGGATAGCAAATGCCGCGGTCGGCGCAGCCTTGATATTGCACCAGCAATTGCAGTGAGGATGCGCCGTTTTCGACGGTTACCGCAACCGGCACGTTTAGGGTATTGCGGTAAATAACCACATCGCCGAAGTTTTCGTCATGGTGGGTTTGCCCGGCCGGAAAAACGGGTTCACCTAACTGGATTTGCGTGGTTTTAGACTCAAAACGCATCTTATTGCGGTAAAGATAATAGCCATCGGCTATGTCCCAGGAAATTTCGATTTGATCCGCTGCAAGTGCTTTTGCAGAAACCTTGAATGCCTGGTTGGGCGGCAGTATTTCGTCAGCGCCCAACGCAAAGGCCGATTGGCTGACAACAGACAGGAAGCAAAGAAAAATTATTTTAAAGAGTGGCATGAATCTATCCAATGCAGGTATTCAGGTAAGCCGCGCTCAATAGAGACGGCAATTATTTCAGGCAGTTCGTAAGGATGATGGTTGCGCAAGGTTGTTTCGATAGACTGATAGTGATCTTTATGCGCCTTAATCAGCAATAAATGTTCCTGGGCGGACTCAATTTGTCCCGGCCAAGCGTAAATGGAAGTAATGCCGGGTAAAATATTTACGCAGGCAGCCTCGTGATTGGCGACCAGTAGTCGGGCTATTTTTTCCGCCGTGTCTTTATCAGGGCAAGTACAGAATATTATTTGATAGTCAGCAGGCATGTTACAGGTCATAAAAACTGGAGCATCGGATATTATCCTAGAAATTAACTGGAATTGCCCTTATATTGTAACGACGATGATGACAACAAGAGTACTTTAGATGAAAAATTTTCAAATACTATTTCTGGCAATATTGATTATCCCTTTTGCAGAAATTTATTTGCTGATACAAGTGGGCGGGATTATTGGGGCGTTCCCGACCATTTTACTGGTGGTGTTTACCGCAGTGCTGGGCACATGGCTGTTGAGACAGCAAGGTTTTGCAACTTTTCAGCGCTTTCAGGAGAACTTGGCGCGAGGCGAGATCCCCGCTTATGAAATGGTAGAAGGCCCAATTATTCTGGTCGGAGGAGCATTGTTGCTAACGCCGGGGTTTATTACGGATATAATTGGCGTTGCCTGCTTAATTCCGCAGTTACGCAGAAAAATTGCTCAATATGTGATTGAGCATTATCTCGTTCAGGCTGGGGCGCATTTTCAGCAGTCAAAAGCGGCTGAAAACAATGTGCTGGAAGGTGAGTTTCGTAAAGAAGAGTAAGGCAATCAAGGCACAAGACAAACCGGAATTTAGCCTTGTGCCTGAGCTAACTTAGCCCTCTGTAGAGTCGTTTTCTGTCGGGGCGCTATCAGTTGGGCCGCCTGCGGTTTCGCAAGTATTTTTGTTAAGCCCTGAGTAAACCGGGCACCAGCCTGAATAACCGGTTGCAACAAGAACCAAGCCTATCAATAATAAAAGCACCTCACCGCCGGGGATGAAAAGTGAAATAACCAGAAGCGCGGACCCTGCGTATAAACGGTATTTCTTTTCCTTCTCGCCAATATTATGTTCAAATTTAAGCATACGTTTAAAATCAAAATTCATCTTAGAATCCTCTGTGTGTAGTTATTATTATCTTTAGCAAAGCAACGGTTCAGTCTGTCATTATCGAACTCATGCAATATACACAGCTCCAAAAAATGTGCAAGCGAAAAAATTACCAATAGTAGGTGCTTTAGGCAATGGATGTTACCTCAATAATAGATCCCCTCAATGACGCTCAGCGTCAGGCGGTTACCGCGCCATCCCAGGCCATGCTGGTTCTGGCAGGCGCCGGTAGCGGTAAAACCCGCGTTTTAGTCCATCGCATCGCCTGGCAAATCCAGGTGCTGGGCGTGTCTGCGCACAGTATTCTGGCGGTCACTTTTACCAATAAAGCCGCCAAGGAAATGCGCGGCAGGATTGAAGATTTGCTCAATATGTCCGCACAATCCATGTGGATAGGGACTTTTCACGGCATCGCGCACCGGTTGCTAAGGCGGCATGCCAAACAGGCCAAATTGCCGGAAACTTTTCAGGTGATGGATTCCGGCGACCAGTTACGGGTTATCAAGCGCCTGTTGGCTACGCTAAATCTTGATGCGGATAAATGGCCTCCGCGCCAGGTGCAATGGTATATCAATGCCCAAAAAGACGAAGGCATCAGGGCGCGGCATATGAGGGAAACCGGCGATCTTTTTCAGCGGCAAATGCTGATCATATATAAAGCCTATGAAGAGCTGTGCGACCGCTCCGGTCTGGTGGACTTTGCCGAGTTGCTGCTGCGGGCGCATGAATTGCTGCGCGATAATCCTGATGTGCTGGAACACTACCAGCAGCGTTTCAGGCAAGTTCATGTCGATGAGTTTCAGGATACTAACACCATACAATATGCGTGGCTGCGGCTGTTGACCGAGGGCAAGGACAATATCTTTGTGGTCGGCGACGACGATCAGTCCATTTACGGCTGGCGCGGCGCGAAAATCGAGAATATCTACAGCTTTCAAAAACATTACCCGAATCACCAGGTCATCAAGCTGGAGCAAAATTACCGCTCGACCGGCAATATATTGAAAGCCGCCAACAAGGTTATCAGCGTCAATGACGGCCGCATGGGCAAAGAGCTATGGACTGATGCCGGTGAAGGGGAACTGATTTCCCTGTATGCGGCATTTAATGAACAGGATGAAGCCCATTTTGTGGTTGATCGAATCAAGGCCTGGGTCAATGAGGGCGGCATGCGCAAAGATATCGCCATTCTTTATCGGTCGAACGCCCAATCCCGGCAGTTTGAAGAAAGACTGATGGCCACCGGCACACCCTACCGGGTTTACGGCGGGTTGCGTTTCTTTGAGCGGGTGGAAATTAAAAACGCGCTGGCCTATTTGCGGCTGATGTCCAACCGCAATGACGATGCCTCGTTTGAGCGGGTGATCAACACCCCGACGCGCGGCATAGGGACCAAGACCATCGACGATATCCGCACCATAGCAAGGGACCAAGGTCTGTCATTATGGGCGGCGGCCATTGTGCTGATTAATCAGCGTACCTTGTCAGCCAGGGCGACCAATGCCTTGATCGGCTTTTTGGAATTGATCAAGCAGCTTGATGCGCAGACGGAAGGTCTGGAGCTGTATGAAAAGGTCAAACTGGTGGTCGAAAAAAGCGGTTTGATTGAGCTGTATCAAAAGGATAAAGCCGACAAAGGCGAAGAAAAAGTAGAAAACCTGGAAGAGCTGGTCAATGCGGCGCGTCTTTTCGATGCCACTTCAATCGGAGACATGGAAGATGAAGAGAGCTTGAGCGAGTTGGATATGTTCCTGGCGCATGCCACACTGGAGTCCGGTGAGCTGCAAGGTGACGACTTCGACGATTGCGTACAGTTGATGACCTTGCACTCGGCCAAAGGCCTGGAGTTTAAGCAAGTGTTCCTGGTCGGCATGGAAGAAGGCTTGTTCCCGTCGCAACAGTCCGTCGATGATGTCGGTAGATTGGAGGAAGAGCGCAGGCTTTGCTATGTCGGCATCACCCGCGCCATGCAGCGGTTGTATCTGACCTATGCCGAATCCAGGCGTTTATACGGCCGGGAAACTTATCCGAGGCCGTCGCGTTTTCTGCGCGAGATTCCGCCGGAACATATCCAGGAAGTCAGGATGCGCGCGACCGTAAGTCATCCGGTGACCTCGGTAAAACCGAAAGCGCAGTCTTTGCAAATAGAAGGAAAATACAAGCTGGGGCAGCGCGTCAGCCATGCCAAATTCGGTGAAGGCGTGGTGTTGCAGATGGAGGGCGCCGGTGCACAGGAACGGGTGCAAATCAACTTCAAGCAAGTCGGCATCAAATGGTTGATGCTGGCCTATGCGCAGTTGGATGCGTTGTAACAAGCGCTTTAGATGATGCCGAAGCACGCATTATTCGCGATTGATGGACTTCACTTTGTTTAGCGCATCCGCGATCTTATAGATCGGTACAGAATATCCTTTTAAAAACTAAGCTATGACACTTGCAAAATTAACACTCACGCGCCTGGAAAACCTGCTACTAACCGCCTGCGACGATCTTCGCGGCAATATGGATGCAAGTGAATATAAAGAATACATTTTTGGCATGCTGTTTCTCAAGCGCGCCAGCGATTTGTTCGATCAACGTTGCGAACAGCTTCGCAAGGAACTGCAAGAGCAAGGTCTTTCGGAAGCCGACATAGCCGAAGAATTAAAAGACATCGATAATTTCTCAGGCAAATATTTCTATGTGCCGCCCCAAGCGCATTGGAGCGCAGTCAAGCATCTGAAAGAAAACGTCGGAACCGGCTTGAATAAAGCCCTGGAAGCGATTGAAGATCATAATATCGACGCCCTGCAAGACGTGTTAAAAGGCATCAACTTCAACCGCAAAATCGGTCAGCGCACTCTGGATGACGACACCTTGGCCGATTTTATCCAGAATTTTGAAAAAATCCCGTTACGTGATGAAGACTTTGAGTTTCCCGACCTGTTGGGTTCGGCTTATGAATACTTAATCAAATACTTTGCCGATCAGGCAGGCAAAAAAGCCGGTGAATTCTACACCCCTGCCGAAGTGGTGCGGGTTTGCGTCGAGATTTGCGATCCGCAACCGAATATGAGCGTTTATGACCCAACGGTCGGCTCCGGCGGCATGTTGATTCAGACACGCGACTATATCCGCGAATGCGGCGGTGATGATTCGGATATTTCTTTTTACGGCCAGGAGAAAATGGGCACCACCTGGTCTATTTGCAAAATGAACATGCTGTTGCATGGCATCTCCCATGCCGATATTCGGCAGGAAGATACGCTGAAAAATCCCGATCATCTTGCTGAAAACGGCGAGCTGAAACGCTTTGACCGGGTATTGGCTAATCCGCCGTTCAGCCAAAATTACACAAAAAAAGACATGAAGTTCCCCGGACGTTTTGCGGTGGCTATGCCGGAAAAAGGCAAAAAAGCCGACCTGATGTTTGTCCAGCACATGTTGTCGGTGCTTAAAGCCGACGGCAAACTGGCCAGCGTGATGCCGCACGGCGTATTGTTTCGCGGCGGCGAAGAGCGGGAAGCGCGTAAATACTTCATCACCAAAGGCTATCTGGAAGCCGTTATCGGTTTGCCCGGCAACCTGTTTTACGGCACCGGCATTCCCGCCTGTATCCTGGTCATGAACAAAGCCGGAGCGGCGGAGCGCAAGCAGGTGTTGTTCATCAATGCCGACCGCGAATACAAGGAAGGCAAAGCCCAGAACTTCCTGCGGCCTGAAGATATAGATAAAATCGTGCAGGCCTACCGTGAAGGTGAAAACGTACCGGCTTATGCGCGCCTAGTGCCGATTGATGAAATAGCCAAGGAAGATTACAACTGCAATATCCGCCGTTATGTCGATAACGCGCCGCCGCCGGAGCCTCAGGACGTGTATGCGCATTTGCATGGAGGCGTGCCCAGCACGGAAATCGATGCTTTGGCGCATTTTTGGGACAATTATCAAGGCTTGCGCGAAAACTGCTTCATTCCCCGTGCCGACAATGCCAAGTATCACGATTTCAGCAATGCGATAGCCGATAAACGGGCGATTGCCGCGCAGGTCAGCGCTTTTAGCGGCGTTATTGAGCGTCAGCAAACCTTTATGCAGCAGGTCGAAGCTTGGTGGCAGGAGAATTTACCGTTTATTGCAGCACTGGCGCCCGACCCTGAAAACCAAAGCGAATTAATGGGTAACGTTTACGCGTTGCGCCGCGCCTTGCTTAAAAGCATAGGCATCGCCCTGGGTGCTCAAAACCTGTTAACCGATTATCAAGTGCGCGGCGCTTTTGCCAACTACATCAACCTGCTGAAAGCCGATTTAAAATCGATTGCCGCCAGCGGTTGGGGGCCGGAACTGATTCCGGACCACGATATTCTGATCAGCCAATTTCCCGAGGTGCTGGAAAAAATGCAGCAAGACAGCGCCCGCTTGGCTGAGTTGCAAGCCTTGTTTGCCGCCGCCGATGAAGAGGACTTTGACGACAGCGAAGAAACCGGCGTGTTGCCCGGTAATGAAGTTAAATCGCTAAAAGAAGAATTGAAAAGCCTGAATGCCGACTGGAAAGCGCAGTTAAAAACGCTCAAAGCGGCGGCCTCCGATATTTTTACCGAAATCAAAGTAGCGGGCTTGCTGCCCAAGAGCGCCAATAAAAATTATTACTGCGCCGAAGGTTTTGGGCTACAGGATGTCGTGTTTGCCAACGCTCAGCGCATCCTGGATTTGGCGCAACAAACGGGTTTGCAATCGGAATGGACGGTCATCGTTGAACAAGCGCTGGATGCCGGGCAACTGGCGAAAACGCTGGCCGAAGCGGTTGAAAAACGCCTCGAAGCGCATAAAAAACTGGAAGATGAAGCCAGAGCCTTAAAAGCCGACATCCGCGCCATCGAAAACAAGCAACAGGAATTGGTAGAGCAAGCGCGAGCCAATATCAGTAACGATGAAGCCCGTGCCGTGATTATTGAACGGCTAAGGCAGAGTTTGATGAACACCTATCAGGCTTATTTGCGAGCCGACCAGCGGCAGTGTGTGGCGGCGATTGAGAATCTTTGGTGCAAGTACGCGGTGACGGCCAAGCAGATTGAGGCTGAACGCGATCAGGCGGCGGAAGAGTTGAAGGCGTTTTTGGTGGAGTTGGGGTATGAGTGATTGGCTCGAAGCCCCGTTAGCTGAACTTGCCGACATCCGTGTTAGTAACGTGGACAAGAAAACCTCTTTGGTGGAAAAGGCTGTCAAGCTCTGCAACTATATGGATGTTTACTCGAATGATTACATTCGAGCGGACATTGCGTTTATGGAGGCATCCGCTACCTCAGCGGAAATCGCACGATTCAAGGTTGATCGCGGCGACGTCTTGATAACCAAGGATTCTGAAACACCTGATGATATAGGGATTCCTGCCGTAGTAATTGACCAAATAGAAAATTTTGTTTGCGGATACCACTTGGCGCTTATAAAACCAAAACGTGAGTTGGTTGATCCTGTCTATTTGAGCAAACAGCTAGGCACAGATAGAACTGCTCGCTACTTCGGTCGATATGCAGCTGGATCAACTCGGTATGGTTTGTCCAATGGTGCGATTGCCAACACAATAATTCCGCTTGCTCCATTGGCGGATCAAAAGAAAATCGCCCGCATCCTTACTAGCATCGACACAGCCATTGAAAAAACCGAATCCCTAATAGCCAAATATCAAAAAATCAAAGCTGGTTTAATGCACGACCTGTTTACTCGCGGCGTTACCGCTGACGGTAAATTGCGTTCACCCCGTGAACAAGCGCCGGAGCTTTATCAGGAAACCGCAATTGGGTGGATTCCGAAAAATTGGAAACTAAAAGAGCTGGCTGAAACTGCCAACATTATTGACCCTCAACCAGATCATCGGACACCTGCCGAATCATTGGAGGGTATTCCTTATGTCGGGATTGGCGATTTTGATTCGCTCGGTGAGTTGGACCTGAGCGCCTGCCGGAAAATTGTTCTCGTAGCTTACGAAAAACAACGGATTCGATTTACAGTTGAGGCTGGTGATGTGATTTATGGAAAAATAGGAACAATTGGGCAGCCAAAGCGACTACCTTATGGTCGATATGCTTTAAGCGCGAATGTGATTTTGTTTCAACCTAAAATACATAAACTTTATTTTGGTTACGTTGTTAGCTCCGCCGCTTTTGAAAAACAGATATCAGACATTACAAACACGACATCACAACCCGCATTGGGCATAGAGAAAGTTCGAAATTTGTTAATACCCGTTCCTACAGAGGAAGAAACAATATTAATTGCAAACACTCTTGCAAGTTCAAATGCAAAACTACTCACTGAACAAGTATTTCTAGGCAAATTAAAGCACCAAAAACTCGGCCTGATGCAAGATTTACTCACAGGTAAAATGCCGGTCAAGATTGACGAACCCGACCAGGAGTTTGCCTGATGCCGACTTGCTGGATTATCGCAGGACCCAATGGCGCAGGCAAAACCACCTTCGCGCTGGAGTATTTGCCGCAGGTGGCACAGTGCTCCCGCTTCGTCAATGCCGACCTTATTGCGGCGGGTTTATCGCCGCTTGCACCCGAGCGCGAGTTGCAGGCCGCCAGCCGTTTGTTTCTGGCAGAAATTGAAGTCCGCATTCAACAACGCGAGGATTTTGCGTTTGAGACCACGCTGGCCGGGCGTAGCTATCTTAAACGGGTGCGCAGCTTGCGCGCCGAAGGCTGGCGGATTGAACTCATTTATCTGGCGCTGCCTGCCGAGCATTGAAATGTCCCGGCTGCGCGTGGCCGAACGGGTGGCGCACGGTGGACACCACATTCCTGCGGCGGATATCGAGCGGCGCTTTGGCCGCAGCTTGAGCAATCTGTTTGAAGTCTTCAGCCTTGCCGTGGATAATTGCCGTTGCTACATGAACATCGACGCGCTGCCTGAATTGATTTTTGAACAACAGGGCGAGTTGCGCAGCATCGTTCATGCCGCCCATTATCAATATCTCCTTGAGCAGGCCATATCATGATCATTAAATCCGTCCCACCATCTCCGGAAGCGTTAGCCATACTCAAAGCTTTGCAAGAAGCCGTCAGCAAGAACCTGGACAAAAAAAGGCGGCTCGGCCAATACGCTGTGGTCTGGCAAGACGGCCGTCCGGTTCTGGTTGGCGACGATGCGCCGAAGTCTCCGCTCTGAACGCTCTACGCTGGTTCCCAAGCTCCAGCTTGGGAACCCAGTTGACGAAGCTCTCGGCAACTGCTCCCTGCGTTGCTCTACCTCCTGCATCCATGCAGTCGCAGCTTCGCGAGATGGGAAGCTAGAGCTTCCCTCACCGAATTCCCAAGCTGGAGCTTGGGAATTAGCGCATTCTTAAATTGATACCCATGCATCCACTGGAAACACCCCATGTCTGAATACTCGGAAGTCGAAAAGCCGTTCCTCAACCAGCTTGAATCCTTAGGCTGGACGGTTATCGATCAGGGTTGCCAGATGATCCCTACCGATCCTGCTGCCAGTCTGCGCACCAGCTTCCGGGAATGGCTGCTGCCGGAGGTGTTTCGTGAATCCGTACGAGCCATTAACCGAACTGATGACGATGAGGCGTGGCTGACTGACAAGCAACTGGATGATTTGCGAGATCAGCTGTTACGTCAGCCCAATCGCACCTTGTTGGAAGCGAGTGAAGCCATTCAGGCGTTATTGTTTAAAGCGCAGGTTGATGTGAATGAGTTGACCGGCGAGCAAGACCCGGTGGTCAGGCTGATCGATTTTGCCCAACCTGAAAACAATCGGTTTCATGCGATCAATCAATTTCGGGTGAACACGCCGGGTTGCGTGAAGGAATTTATCATTCCCGATATTGTGCTGTTGGTTAACGGGATTCCGTTGGCAATTGTCGAGTGCAAGGTGGCGGGGGCGAATTGCGCCAATCCGATGCACGAGGCGTTTATCCAGCTACAGCGCTATCGCAATGCGCGCAGGGCGACCTATGAAGCAGGCTTAAAGGAAGGCGAACCGCGTTTGTTCCATAGCAGTCTATTGTTGATTCGCAGCCGGGGCGAGCAGGCCGACTACGGCACCATCACATCGGGCGAAGAACATTTTTATGCCTGGAAATCAATCTGGCCTGAACGTTATGCCGAATTTGATGCGCCTTTGGGCATCGTGCGGGAACAGGAGTTGTTGATTCAGGGCATGCTGAACAAGGAAAACTTGCTCAGGATTTTGCGCACTTGCACGGTGTTTATGGATACTGATGGCGGGCCTCGTATCAAGGTGGTATGCCGTTATCAGCAATTTCGGGCGGCTTGTAAAATTATCGAACGTCTGCGTCAGGGTGAAAGCCCGATGGCGCGTAGCGGTGTGGTATGGCATACCCAGGGTTCCGGTAAATCCTTGACCATGGTTTTCGTCGCCCGTATGCTCCGGGCCTTAAAGGATTTGAGCGACTTCAAAATACTTCTCGTCAATGACCGTACCGACCTGGAGGATCAACTGGGTGAGACGGCGAATTTGATCGGCGGTCGCGTCAATATTATTGAAAATACCAAAGCACTGCGGGGCCATTTAAGTGCCGATACCTCGGACATTAATATGGTCATGGTGCATAAATTTCAGGAGCGTAAAGAGGTTCTGCCGCAGCTGGTTGCGGAAGCCTTGGGCAGTTATCAGGCGATACCGAGCGGCAAAACCTTTGGCGTGGTCAATAACTCGGAGCGCATCATTCTTATGATTGATGAGGCACACCGTACCCAGGGCTCTGATTTTGGCGATAATCTGTTTGAAGCCTTTCCTAATGCAACACGAATCGCCTTTACCGGCACGCCGCTGATTACCGAGCGGCACGGCGAAAAGAAAACCGTCAAGCGCTTTGGCGAGTATATCGATTGCTATAAGTTGATGGATGCCGTTAATGACGGGACGACGTTGCAAATTCTTTATGAAGGTAAAACAGCGGATACCGCATTGAATGAAAAAAGCGCCTTTGAAAATAAATTTGAGGATTTGTTTAAAGAGCGCAGCGATGAAGAATTGCTGGCGATCAAGAAAAAATACGGCGCTACCGGGGATATTCTTGAGGCGGAAAAGCGCATCGAAGCGATCGCCCGCGATTTGGTGAATCACTATATCGATAATATTTTGCCGAATGGTTTTAAGGCGCAGGTGGTGTGTCATTCCAAGGTGGCGGCGATTCGTTATCAGTTTTTTATTGAGCAAGCTATTGCTGAACGCTTAAAGCATGAGCAAGAGCTGACCGTTGTTGATGCGGACTTGGTTGCCCGAATTGGCTTTTTGAAAGCCGCTGTGATTATCTCCTCCGATGGCACCAATGAAGCCGCCTCTGTCACGCGGGTTCGTAAACAGGCCAAAGCCTTTAATGCGGTGGACAATTTTTGCAAGCCCTTTGATCTGGAAGACTCCGATAAAGAATATACCGGCATTGCTTTTTTGATTGTCTGCGATATGTTGCTGACCGGCTTTGATGCGCCTATTGAGCAGGTGATGTATATCGATAAAAAAATCAAGGAACACACTTTGTTACAGGCGATTGCCCGAGTCAACCGGGTTAAAAATGGCAAAACTCGCGGTTATGTGGTGGATTATATTGGTCTAGCGAATCATCTGACCGAAGCGCTTACCTTGTATGCAGCCACAGAGGAACAGGAAGAGCTGCGCGACGGTTTAAAAAATATTACTTCGGAGTTGCCGATTCTGGAAGAGCGTTATCAGCGTTTGCTTCAGCATTTTAAAGCGGCAGGCGTTAACCGGATTGCCGCTTTTGTGCAGGGCGAATTGCCCGACTTGCAAGCGGATGCCGAGGTGGTTCATGCGGCGGTTAAGGTTTTAACGGATGAGAAGTTACGCGCGGATTTTGAGGTTTATTTTAAAAAGTTTTTGTTGAGCCTGGATGTTATCCTGCCTCATTCCTCGGCAAACCCGTTTAGAGTTCCCGCCAAACGGTTTGGTTATATCCTGCGGGTAACCAAGGAACGCTATAAAGATGAAAGCCTGCAATTGGATGATGCGGGTGAAAAGGTCAAACGTTTGATCAATGAGCATTTAATCAGCCTAGGCATCAATCCTAAAGTACCGCCGGTTGAATTGCTTTCGGAAGATTTCATTCAAAAACTGAATGAACATGCGGGCGGCAATGATGAGGCGAAAGCTAGCGAGATGGAGCATGCGATTCGTAAGCACTGCACGGTGCATTTTGATGAAGACCCGTCGTTCTATAAAAGCTTGTCGGAAAAAGTCGAAAACCTGATTGAAAAGCATCAGGGGGAATGGGATGTGCTGGCAAAAGAGCTGGAAAAGCTAAGAGGTGTAGCCATTGCCGGTCGGCAAGGCGGCGAGGAAGGTATGACCAAAGAGGCCACCACGTTCTATGACTATATTGTGGCGCTATCTTTTTCTGACAGCGGCGTGCCGACAGAATCAAAGACTGCTATTAAGTCATTGATGGAGCAGATAGTGGAACAGTTGCAGGATTCTATCGGCAGTATCGATTTTTGGCAGAATCCCGACAAGCAGAAAAAGATGCGCAGTGAGTTGAAACGTTGCGTGTTATTGTCCGGTGTAAAGGAGCTGAAGCAGAACCGTGAGCGCATTGCTGTTGAGATTATGAAGCTGGCGAAAAACCGTCATGACGAGTTATTGAAAGGTTAGTCATGAATTTACGAAAAGTTAGAGACATTGAGTATCAGATACTCCCCGGCACAGAGCGCAAAACCACTGATATTGTGATTGAGCGTGATGGGTTGGTAAATGTGCGCCCACCCCGGCATTTTTCAGCTGAACAAGTAGACGCTGTTGTCGAAAGTAAACGCATGTGGATTTATAAGAACCTTGCCGAATGGCGGGACATGAATGCTGCTCGGGTGATTCGCGAGTGGGTTAATGGTGAAGGCTTTCTGTATTTGGGTGGCTCTTATCGATTATTGCTGGTTGCCGAGCAGGATGAGCCTGTAAAGCTAAAAAACGGCCGCTTTTGTTTGCGCCGGGATATTATTGACCACGGCGGCGAGCAGGCGGCTAAAGTCGTTTTTGAGCGATTCTTCGTGGATAAAGGGCTGGAACGTATGCAGTCGCGTGTCGATTATTTTGCCGCTAAAGTGGGTGTTAAGCCTCTGGCGGTAGCCGTCAAGGACTTAGGTTATCGCTGGGGTGCTTGCTCAAAAGACGGCAAGCTGGCTTTCCATTGGAAGTGCATGATGGCCCCGCCCAAAATCATCGACTATATCATTGTGCATGAGCTTTGCCATCTGCATCATAGAGATCATACCGACGCTTTTTGGAATGAAGTTGATAAGGTGTTGCCGGATTACAGGGAAAGAAAAGAAAGTCTACGAAGCAATGGGGCAAGGTTTGATTTGTAGAATATGTAGCGCCGGTCCTCCTAAACTTGAACAGGTATATTTTCAACAGATTACATCAACAACTTCAAAATTGAGAGCTGCTGTGATGGGATCACTTTATCGGTAGGTAGCCTATTATATGAACACACTTTATAATATCCGGCTGACCGCATTGGGCTGTGGGCATTTTTATCCCGCAACCGCAATGACTTTCGGCTTGATCACCCTCAACGTAACAGATTGAAACAGGAACCCTTAATGTCACAGAAAATTTCAGATGTAGTAAAACCCGGTGTTGTCACTGGCGATGACGTACAAAAAATCTTTGCGATTTGCAAAGAAAACCACTTTGCATTGCCTGCGGTAAATGTCATTAACACTGATTCGATTAATGCAGCGTTGGAAGCGGCCGCGAAAGTAAAATCGCCTATCGTTATCCAGTTTTCCAACGGCGGCGCAGCATTTATTGCCGGCAAAGGGCTTAAAGCTGAAGGTCAACAAGCTGCTATCTTGGGCGCTATCTCCGGTGCTAAACACGTACACAATGTGGCTGAAGCTTATGGCGTACCGGTCATTTTGCATACTGACCATGCGGCTAAAAAACTGCTGCCTTGGATTGACGGATTGCTGGATGCCGGCGAAAAACATTTCGCGGAAACCGGCAAGCCTTTATTCAGCTCACACATGCTGGATTTGTCTGAAGAAAGCCTGAAAGAAAACATCGAGATTTGCGGCCAATATCTGGCACGCATGTCCAAAATGGGCATGACCCTGGAAATCGAATTGGGTTGCACCGGCGGTGAAGAAGACGGCGTTGACAACAGCGACATGGATCATTCCATGCTGTACACTCAACCTGAAGATGTAGCTTACGCTTACGAAGAATTGAGCAAAATCAGCCCACGCTTCACGATTGCGGCATCATTCGGTAACGTTCACGGTGTTTATAAGCCAGGCAATGTTAAATTGACGCCTAGCATTCTGGCTAACTCGCAAAAACACGTTTCCGAAAAATTCGGCGTTCCTGCAAACACTTTGAACTTTGTATTCCACGGCGGTTCAGGCTCCAGCGCAGAAGAAATCAAAGAATCTATCAGCTACGGCGTAATCAAAATGAACATCGATACCGATACCCAATGGGCGACTTGGGAAGGCATCATGAACTACTACAAACAAAACGAAGGTTATTTGCAAGGCCAAATCGGCAACCCTGACGGTGACGACAAGCCAAACAAAAAATACTATGACCCACGCGTTTGGCAACGTGCCGGTGAAGTCGGCATGGTGGTTCGTTTGGAACAAGCTTTCCAAGAGTTAAACGCTGTTAACAGTCTTTAAATCGATGAGCTAAAAAAGGCCGGTGCGTGTGCATCGGCCTTTTTTTTGTCCGGTAGACAGCCAATGCCGACAATATAAGCATTCATGATATGTCGTTATAATGGATGTATCTTAAGCAAATCGGGTATCATGAAAAACTGTTCGACAGAACAACGTATGACGAATAACCCACTAATATAGTAAACTATATCAACCTCACATCATGGTTAGCACGATGACAGCATCAAACAATGTAAACCCGCAGGAAATCCATAAATTCGGCTCGATGGCGGAACGCTGGTGGGATACCCAGGGCGAATTCAAGACCCTGCACGACATTAATCCGCTGCGTATCGAGTTTATCCGGCGCTATGCGGAGTTATCAGGTTCCCGCATTGTTGATGTCGGCTGCGGCGGCGGCATTTTAACCGAAGGCCTGGCCAAGCAAGGCGCCGATGCGCTGGGCATTGATCTTAGCGAAGATCTGATCGACATCGCCGATCTGCACGGGCTTGAGTCCGGCGTAAACGCACATTATCAAAAAATCAGTGCCGAAGACCTGGCCGAGCAACAGCCGGAAAGCTTCGACCATGTGACCTGCATGGAAATGCTTGAGCATGTGCCTGATCCCGGTTCGATCATCTCTGCCTGCGCCAGAATGGTTAAGCCCGGCGGCATGGTGTTTTTTTCGACGCTGAACCGTAAACCCAAGGCTTACCTGCTGGCTATCTTTGCCGCGGAATATGTGCTGCAAATGCTGCCCAAAGGCACCCATGATTTTAAAACCTTTATCAAGCCGTCGGAGCTATGCCAGTCTGCGCGCGCGGCAGGTCTTGAGTTACAGGGCATGGTAGGCATTGAATACAATCCGTTTACCAAGCATTTCAGTCTGGGCAAGGATATAGACGTCAATTACATCGCTGCCTTTAAGCGCTCCGTATAACCCATGTCTGCCGATTTTAAATTATCCTGCGTATTGTTCGATTTGGACGGCACTCTGGTCGATACCGCGCCGGATTTGATTTCATGCTTGAACCGGGCGCTGAACCTCCACGGTTTTGACGCCGTTGCGCCTGAAATCATCAAGCCGTTTATTTCGTACGGCGCTTTAGCCATGATTAATGCAAGCCAGCCTTTGTGTGATGACCAGATAAAGGCGGACATTCTGGAAACCATGCTCGCCCTGTATCAGGACAATATCGCCGAGCACACGGTTTTTTTCGCCGGTATGGCTGAGACGCTGGCAGCGATTGAAGCCCAAGGGCTGAAATGGGGCGTGGTTACCAACAAGCGCGAACGCTTCACCAACCCGCTGATGGATGCCCTAAAGCTGACAGCGCGCGCCGCCTGTATCGTCAGCGGCGATACTACCGCCAACCCCAAGCCGCACCCAGAACCGATGCTGCTGGCCTGCAAACAGGCTGACGTTAATCCGCAGGAATGCGTGTATATCGGCGATGCCCGGCACGACATTACTGCCGGAAAAAGCGTACAAATGAAAACACTGGCCGCGCTTTACGGCTACATTAAACCCGGAGATACGCCGGAAACCTGGGGCGCGGACGCGCTAATCGAGTCTCCCGATCAAATTTCAACCTGGATAGCATCATTGTCATGCCGTTAACAAATCAAGTCATCTTAATCACCGGCGCAGGCGGCGGCTTAGGCAGTACCGCTGCTTTGGCATTGGCCAAGCACGGCGCGCATATTATTCTGCTGGATAAAAACATTCCCAAACTGGAAGCGGTTTACGATGCGATTTTGGCAATCAAGGCGCCTGAACCGATCATTTATCCGTTTGACTTGGCGGGCGCCAATGAAAACGACTACCAGGAATTAGCCGACAAGATCGATGAAAGATACGGCTCCCTGCAGGGCATCTTGCATTCCGCAGTAGAGTTCAGCGCCTTTTCTCCGGTCGCCACCCACAGAACCCAGGATTGGGGGCATACTTTAAACGTCAACCTGAACGCGCCTTTCTTACTGTGCAGGGTCTTACTGCCGGTGCTGCAAAAGAGCGAACATGCCTCCATCGTATTCACGTCCGATTCCTCAGCCAGAAAGGCTCCGGCCTATGCAGGTGCTTACGGCGTTTCAAAAATAGCTTTGGAAGGTTTTGCAAAGATACTGGCAGAAGAGCATGAGTCTTTCGGGAAAATCCGGGTCAACACCTTGATACCAGGGCCTGTAGACTCCCCGCTAAGAAAACGTGCCTATCCGGCTGAAGATAAAAGCAAGCTGCCGTCAATGAAATCGCTGGCCCCCATTTATCTGTATTTATTCGGCTCAGAAAGTGTAGGCATAACCGGCCAAGCTATCGATGCGCGAACCTTCTATTTATAACTGAATTATTATGGCTGAAAGAGAAGACGTAGTTTTAACCCGAGATGTCAATGTTGTTACTATCCCTGACGGTAATACCGGGACTTTAAGCAAAGGTCAGACGGTTACTATTTACCAGGCGCTCGGCGATAACTATACCGTGGTCACCGAGCACGGACACATGGTGCGGATTGCCGGAGCGGATGCCGATGCATTGGGCAAGGAACCGAACCAACTGCATACGCTGGCATCGGAAACCGATGCGGCGGCGGTTGAAAAGAACTGCTGGGAAGTAATGAAAACGGTTTACGATCCGGAAATCCCGGTCAATATTGTCGATCTCGGCCTGGTTTATGAGTGCAAAGTAACGCCGACAGCCGAAGGCCTGAATGATGTTCACGTTAAGATGACCCTGACTGCGCCGGGCTGCGGCATGGGGCCGGTGATCCAGAGCGACGTGGAAAGATGTATTCGCGCGCTGCCCGGCGTCGCCGATGTCAATGTCGAAGTGGTGCTTGATCCGCCTTGGTCGCGCGAAATGATGTCGGAAGTGGCGCAGTTGCAGTTAGGCTTGTATTAACGGCTTGCAGAGAGCGCCTCTTTAGCGCTTGGGTGAAATAGGATGGCCACTTTTAAAGAAATTAATCCGCAAGTCGGTGCGCGCCTGCAAATGATGTTGCAGCATGGCGCCAAGCCATCTATTTATTATACGGAACTGATCGGCTACGTGGATGGGGAGTATCTGATAGTAAAGATGCCTTTTGAGAACGGGCTTTCGATACAGGTTAATACAGGCGAGCAGGTTACCCTGCGGATATTGGCAGGAGTCGATGTTTTCACGCTGACAAGCCGGGTAAAAACCGTTTTTAAAGCTCCGTATTATTATATTCACCTCAGTTTCCCGACCGATATTAAATCCATAGCACTGCGCGGCGCCGTCAGAGCCAAAGTCAATTTGCCGGTGCAAATTAATGGCGTGACAGGAGTGATTAGCGATATCAGCGTCACAGGCGCCGCGATAGTTGCCGATAACGCGTTGGGTGGGCTCAATGAAGAAACTCTACTATCTTTCGATTTCCCAATAAAGCCGAGCAATCAGAGTGCGCATATAAATACCAGTGCGACGATTCGCAGCGTCCAACAGTTGCCCAGCAAGAAAAAAGACGCGCCGCCAAGGTTCACGCATGGCGTCTCGTTTCATGAGCTTGATCTCACCAGCCAGGTGATGTTGCAAAACCTTGTGTATGAATCGACGAGGCTTAGTTAGAGATTCATGGCATTAAATCCAAGCAGATGACGAAAATGGCAAAGGGTCGGCAGCAGCCGCCTGAAAATAAGGGGGCCAAGGAAGCAAAAGCGCAAACCGAGCCATTCCCGCGCAAATACGGATCGTCCTGGCCCGATTACGAGCTGCTTGATGCGGGTGACGGAAAAAAGCTGGAGCGTTGGGGCAAAGTCATCACCATCCGCCCGGAAATCCAGGCCAATTTCAAACCGGGATGGCCTTATGCCCAATGGCTGGACATGGCGCACTGGGAATTTGAAGAACAATCTTCAACTCAGGGTCGCTGGCTTAGTATCAAGCCGCAGGCTCCCGAGCAATGGCTTATCTCTTATGAAAACCTGAATTTCGGTTTGAAGTTGACCAAGTTCAAGCACGTGGGCTTGTTCCCCGAACAGCAGGCAAACTGGCGATTCATTAAAGAGCGGGTTAGCGCCGGGCAAAAGGTTTTGAACTTGTTTGCCTATACCGGTGCGGCCTCGCTGGTTGCCCGAGACGCCGGGGCGGACGTGGTGCATGTGGATTCGATCAAACAGCTGATCACCTGGGCCAACGAAAACAAGGAGCGCAGCCGTCTTTCCGACATCAAATGGGTGCATGAGGATGCGTTAAAATTTTCCCAGCGCGAATTGAAACGGGGCAATAAGTACGACGGTATCATTATGGACCCGCCCGCTTGGGGCTTAGGCGCAAAAGGCGAAAAATGGAAACTGGAAAACCATCTGTCCGGCTTGATAGAAACGGCGCATGAACTGATGAATCCGGGGGCTTTTTTAATCCTTAACACCTACTCGCCCAAAGTGGGGCTGGCGGATCTGGCGGAATCTGCCGGGCAGTATTTTTCTGCAAGCCAAGTCGAAATCAAGCAACTGTGGATGCTGACCAAAACCGGCAAGGAACTGTATTACGGGAATTTATTGCGGGCGATCAAGTAAGGCAACGGAACCTTGCACTTATCTGCTTTTAAGTAGACGATACCGTTCCAAATCCTGCGGCGTATCCAAATCCCACTGCTCGTTCAGTTCGTGATGGCGAAGCTTATAGCGTTCGATGCGGGACCGGGTTTGGGCCAGCACCCGATCTGTTCCCCACGGCATGTTATCAAAGAGTTCCGGCCGGGGCTGACTGAGCCCGATCATGACGTAGCCGCCGTCTTCCGCCGGGGCTAACACGACTTCATTGTCCTCATTTAAAGCAATTAACGCTTGTTCCAGATCCTGCTCGGTCATTGACGGGCAATCGCAGCCCATTAGCAAGGCGTGCGAATAACTGGCAAGCGCCGAGCAAAAAGCCAGGTGCATGCGCTCGCCCAAATCGGCCCCTTGTTGCTGTTTTAGCAGTAGCGGATAGGCGGCTTTTGCGTTGCTAAAAAAATCATGATCGGTCGAGGGCGCGCACCAAAGCTGCACGGGGCATAGCTTGCTTAGCGCCGCCCGTTGCAGCGTTGCTGCGCTGAGTTCGATGTGAAGCTCGACGGCCTGTTCAGCGGTTAAGTCCGGCATTAGGCGGGTTTTAACCTGGCCGGGAACCGGGGCTTTGCAGAAAATCATCAGCACAGCATTAGGGTATTTGTAAGTCATATAAGGATAAGATGTCAGTTGCTCTATTAAATGTCAGCTAATGTAAAACGATTAATTCACCACGAAGCCAAAAGTAGGCGCCTCTAGGCGACACGAAGAACACGAAGAAAAGATAAAACTTCGTGTTCTCGGCAACCGCTCCTGCGTCGCCTAAAGCGCCTACTGTTGGTGCTCTACCTCCTGCATCCATGCAGTCGTTCGTGTCTTCGTAGTGATACATCTTTAGTTGATACTTATGGATATTAAATGAATCACCGTTTCCGCAACGCTTTAAAAGGCAACCGCAATAACTCCACAAACCCCAGTTCACGCACATCGCGGAAAGGCGTCAAGCCGATGTCCATAGATGTTTGCGGTTGCCTGGGTTCTTCGGTGTAGGTGTCGCACAGTCGGTCCCAAAAAGAAAACGAAAAGCCGTAATTGCTGTCGGTCTCGACCGGAAAAGTCGAATGGTGGATGCGGTGCATGTCCGGGGTGATGACCATCCAGCGCAGCTTCTTATCGATTGCCGGCGGGATATTGATATTGCTGTGGTTGAATGTCGCCGCGCCGTTAAGCAGTATCTCGAAAGCGATAACCGCCCACGGCGTTGCGCCGATCAAAACGATCCACAGCACTTTGTAAACCATCGAAATCATGATTTCCAATGGGTGAAAACGCACGGCGGTGGTCGCGTCGAATTCCAGGTCGGTATGATGCACCTGGTGCAAGCGCCAGAGCGGCGCCCATTTATGCGTGGCAATGTGCTGGAGGTAAACCGCAAAATCCAGCAGCAGCAAGGTGACGATGATCGACAGCCATTCCGGGGCCCGAACAAGGTTTAATATGCCATAGCCGTGCTCTGCGGCAGCGGCCGCGCTGAAAAAGGCGGCACTGCCCAAGCTGAAGCGCATGACTAAAACGTTGAACGCGGCGAGGCCCAGATTGGTCGGCCAGCGCTGCGTGCGACCGATGTGCTGGGTTCGTCTGGGACGAGCGTATTCCCAAGCTATCATCAGGAAAAAAATAGCCAGTGCTACGGATAAACGGATTATGGTTTCCAAAATCGCCCCCTCGAGTAAAGTTCGGCTAGTCGTTGCGGGTCCGTGTTAAAGAAATAACGCAGCCGTAAAGTCCACATCAGCAGTATAGTCCGGTAAACGCCGAAATGCTCCCATCTTCGCCCGGAACTGGTGACTTTGGCGTCAAGGCAAAGCGGCGGGCTGATTTTTTTTAGCGCTTTGCTCAACGCAATGTCTTCCATCAAAGCAATTTCAGGGTATTGGCCCGCCGCCGCAAACGCTTGCCGGGTCACGAAAATCGTTTGGTCGCCGGTGGCAATGCCGGTCAAACGGGAGCGCCGGTTCATCATCCAGGCGATTACTTTTAACATGAAATGATCGCCGCTTAAGCGAGTGTCGAAACGCCCCCATTGCTTGTTGCCCAGGTGTTGTTCAATCAGCTGCAAGGCGTTGTCGGGCAGGAAAGTGTCGGCATGAAGGAATATTAATACGTCGCCGCCGGCATGGCTTGCGCCGAGGTTCATTTGCCGGGCGCGGCCTTTTTTGGAGCTGATGATTTTGTCGGCCAGATGGGCATGGGGAAAATTAGACGATGCGTTTCCGGCATCGACAATGATAATTTCACAGTTATTGCGCAATGGCTGCAACGGCAGCAGGCACGAGGCAATGGTTTTTTCTTCATTCAAGGTTGGGATAATGATCGAGAATTTCATTGGTCAAAAAAGTAGAGATTTTCACCACGAAGACGCGAAGTTTTATTTCTTCGTGTCTTCGTGGTGAATAAAAATTTTGATGCGTCCACAAGATAGAATAATCACCCCGTTTGATGCTGCAACGCCGCCCTGATGCACCGCAAAACTCCGTAACTGTATTGCCCGCCAAACAGTTCATAAACCGGTTTAAGCGCGTTCCGTTGCTCTTCGGGCAAGTCCATAATAGCCTGTTCTATGCGGCTGATTTCCTGCTCGGGTAGCTCCACGACATCGGTCAGCACCAGCAATCCCTGTTCCAGAGATTGGGCCAGATGCCCGTAAACAGTCGACTCTTGCAGCTCCCGTTGCTGGGCAATCTGCTTGACGCTGTACCCCAGCCGGAACAAGGCCACCGATTCGGCCATGGTGTCCGACAGGCCGATCGGCCCGTTTTTGTTGATATCGACAAATTCGCTGATCACGGCCAGGAATTCATCGGCATAAAGCTCCAGCTTGCGTTCGCCGATGCCGGACAGCAGGCTCATTTGCTGGCGATTGGTCGGCTTGGCTTCCAGCATCGCCATCAAGGTCGCGTCATGAAAAATAACATAAGGCGGCACATCCTGGGCATCGGCAATCATCTTGCGTTTGGCGCGCAACGCATTCCACAGCAGGGTATCGTCCGCCTTAGCAAATTCCCGGCTGGTCTTCTTGCTGCCTTTGACTTTCTCAGGCTGCAAATCCTTGCGCAGCATCAATTGCTGTTCGCCGCGCAAAATCGGCCGACAGGCTTCGGTCAGTTGCAATGCGCCGAATTGGTCGAAATTGACCGCAACCAATCCCCGCGCCACCAGTTGCCTGAATACCGAATGCCATTGCTGTTCTTCAATATCAATGCCGATGCCGAAGGTCGATAGCTGGTCATGGGCGGACTTTAGAATCCGGTCGGTAGACTTGCCGCGCAACACATCAATCAAATAGCCGACGCCGTAACGCTGATGGGTGCGATGGATGCAGGATAGCGCTTTTTGAGCGGCTACCGTGCCGTCCCAGGTCTTGACCGGTTCCAGGCAGGTGTCGCAGTTGCCGCAGGGCTGCTCAAGACGGTCGCCGAAATAGCTCAGCAAGGCTTGGCGGCGGCAATGAACCTGCTCGCACAAGGCCAGCATCGCATCCAGTTTATGGTATTCGATGCGCTTGTGCGCTTCATCGGCATTGGAATCCTGGAGCATTTTTCGCAGCGTGATCACATCCTGCAAGCCGTAAGCCATCCAGGCGTTGGCGGGCAAGCCGTCGCGCCCGCCGCGGCCGGTTTCCTGGTAATAGGCTTCAACGCTTTTGGGTAAATCCAGATGCGCGACAAAGCGGACGTTGGGCTTGTCGATGCCCATGCCGAATGCAATGGTCGCCACAATCACCAAACCCTCTTCCATTAAAAACTGGTGCTGGTGTTTGGCGCGCAAACCGGCATCCATTCCGGCATGATAGGGCAGGGCGTTGACGCCCTTGGTTCGGAGCCATTCGGCGGTCGCATCGACTTTTTTACGCGATAGGCAATAGACAATCCCGGAATCGCCGGCATGTTCGGCGCGGATAAAATCGATGAGCTGATCGCGGGCATTTTGTTTTTGCACGATTCGGTAACGGATGTTCGGGCGATCGAAGCCGCTAAGATAGAGCTTTGCTTGCTCCAGATTCAGGCGTAATTTGATTTCTTCGCGAGTTTTGTCGTCTGCGGTTGCAGTCAGCGCGATACGGGGAATGTCGGGGAAACGCTCGTGCAGCAGAGACAGCTGGAGATAATCGGATCGAAAATCGTGCCCCCATTGCGACACGCAATGCGCCTCGTCAATCGCAAACAGTGCAATCTTGATCTGCTTGAACAACGCGCCGGTACGCTCCGAGGTCAGCCGTTCCGGGGCGATGTACAGCAAATCCAGCTCGCCGTTAAGCAGTTGCCGCTCGACGCTTCGGGATTCTTCGAGGGACAAGGTCGAGTTCAGGAAGGCGGCTTTGACGCCCAGTTGCAGCAGGGCGTTGACTTGATCCTGCATTAACGCGATTAACGGTGAAATCACAATGCCGACGCCGGGCCGGATCAACGCCGGAATCTGGTAGCACAGCGACTTGCCGCCGCCGGTCGGCATTAGCACCAAGGCGTCTTGACCGGCGATCAGTTGTTCGATGACGTCCTGCTGCGATCCCCTGAATTTGTCGTAGCCGAAAACGGTTTTGAGGATTTCGATGGGTTTGTTACTCATAACATCTTTTTTGATCAGCCTAAATAAGCACAGTTTTATGTTTGCAAAAAATTAGGCTGACGATAAATTTTTATACCTTGTAAAACCGTTCTTCAAATATAAGAATTGCTATTCTACGGTACGTCATGTCTGCTTCATAGCCGCCCGACAAAATATTGTCCCGTGGCCTCGCGCATTCAGGCTGACATTTATGAGATTATGGATTGGTACGCTTGGAAGTTATCGTGGAGAAAAGACTGTACGGAAACCGAGGTAGTACCGGGCAAGGAGCCAGGACGCCTGGTGGCATTGCAGCGTGCAGGCTTATGGCGAGTTGCTGCCGGATAAGCGGTTGGTAACCGTTCAATTTTGGGGCACGGAAAGCTTACCCGTCGAGAGGGGCAAGAAAAACGCGCCACGTTGCCGTTGGAAGATCATGAGGAGGTTTGAACGGCTACCAGAGGGCATTGTATCGACCGAAGCTTTCACGAACCTTTACCAAACGGCTACAGCAGTAAGGCGTAATCTGTGGCGTTGTTCGCCATTGCTTTAGCTTATATCAACGGCTCGAACAAAGCCGCCAGGTCTTCCGCCGTCAGTTTCAATGATTCCTCTTTCTCGCCGCCTTTGTAAATCCCTTCGGCCAAGGCGCGCTTTTTATCCTGCATCGCGATAATCTTTTCCTCGACGGTATTTTCGGTAATCAGTTTGTACACGAATACCGGCTTGTCCTGGCCGATGCGATGGGCGCGGTCTGCGGCCTGGCTTTCTGCGGCGGGGTTCCACCACGGGTCGTAAATAATCACGGTATCGGCTTCGGTCAGGTTTAAGCCGACGCCTCCGGCTTTAAGACTGATCAGGAAGACGTTTACTTGCCCGCTTTTAAACCGTTCTATGGCTTCGTCGCGGTTGCGGGTTTGGCCGGTCAGTTTGGCGTAGCCGATGTTTTTTGCGGTTAATTCATTTTCAATCAGCGCAATCATGCGGGTGAATTGCGAGAACACCAGAATTCGGCGGCCTTCTTCGAGCTGCTCAGGCAATAGCTCCATCAGCAGGTCGAGCTTTGCGGATTCCTGCACTTTTTGTGCTTCCTTGAGCGACAGGGTGCGTGGGTCACAACAGGTTTGGCGCAGTTTAAGCAAGGCATCCAGGATGGTGATGTGGCTGCGCGACAGGCCTTTCAGGGCAATCGCATCGCGGACTTTTTTCTCCATGGTCAGGCGGATGCTTTCGTATAAGGCGGCCTGTTTGTCATAAAGCGGTACGGAGCGGATGATTTCGGTTTTGGACGGCAGTTCGGTGGCGACTTCCTGCTTGGTGCGGCGCAGCATAAACGGCGCAACCCGGCGCGACAGCCGCGCTCTCTGCTCGCTATCGCCATGCACTTCAATCGGGGTGCGGTAGAGTTTTTTAAAGGTGGCGATGTCGCCCAGAAAGCCCGGCATCAGGAAATCGAATTGCGCCCAGAGTTCGCCCAGATGGTTTTCCATCGGCGTGCCGGTCAGGCAAAGCCGATGATTGGCTTTGATGCGGCGAACCAGTTGCGCGGCTTTGGACAGCGGGTTTTTAACGGTTTGAGCTTCGTCGAGGATCAGGTAATGATAGTCATGCTCCAGCAGCGTTTCCTCATCTCTGGACAGCAAAGGGTAGGTGGTCAGGATCAGGTCGTAATCCCTGATTTTGTAGAATAGTTGTTTGCGTTCGTTGCCCTGCAGGATCAGGATTTTCAAATCAGGCGTGAAGCGTTCGGTTTCCCGACGCCAGTTGCTCATCAGGCTGGTCGGCGCGATGATCAGGCAGGGCAACTTCATCCGGCCGCTTTGTTTTTCGAGCAACAGGTGGGCGAGTGTTTGTATGGTTTTGCCCAGGCCCATGTCGTCGGCGAGTATGCCGGAGAATTTATACTCCCGTAAAAATTGCAGCCAGTTGAGGCCTTGCTGCTGATAAGGCCTCAGTTCCGCCTGCAAGTTATTGGGCAGGGCGACATCCTGGATGCCGGTAAAATTTTTCAGTTTTTGTCCCAACTCCCGCAACTCTTTTCCGCCGCTGATGCTGAACAGACCGTGATTTTGTTCTTCCATGTCAGCCAGCGTTGCGGCGTTAAAACGGGACAGTTTCAGTACTCCGTCCTTGCCCAAGGTGCTGGTGTTAAACAGTTCTATCAATACGTTCAGAAACGGTTTGATTTTATCGCTGGGCAAGTTCAGGTAGTTGTGCGCGCCTAGCGGTATGCTGAGCATTTCCGGTAGGTGTTCGGGGTCGTAGTTTTCCAGCACCGGCATGATTAACGGCAGCAGAGGCAGAGGCTGGCCGTTGACTTCGATGGTAAAGTGCATTTCAAACCAGTCCTGTTGGCTTTCGCTGATCTGGGCATCCCAGTTTTGGGCGGTTTGGAAATTAAGCAGGAAACTGTCATCAATGTCGATCATCCAGCCGTCCTGTTCCAACTCCAGCAAGGTGTTCTGGAGAAAGTCCCCCCAACGCGCGGCGCTGTCCATTACTGTTTTTGCCGGGCTGTATAAAAGCAGTTCTTGTATGCCGGTTTCGATGGATGGGGCGGCGATAAAACCGAACTCGGTCAGGCGATGTATTGCCATCTGCTCGGCTTCCAGGTTGCGTTTAACCCGCACCAGCCCCTGCCCGGTTTTTACGACGCTGTAGTCTTCAGGAGAGGTCGCAGAAAGTGTCCATTCACCATAATTGAAACTGACTGCCATAAAATGGGTGTACTGCTGGGGCGTTGCCTGATGCCCGAGCAGCAATAGCTGAGGGATAGGGGTCAGCTCGTCGGCTTCGATGAGTTCGATTTTTTTGGGAGCAGGCAGCGGCAGGCTGGGGTGCTCGATAAGCAGGCGCTGACTGAATTCATCGGCATGCTCGGCCGGGATGCGCGGGGCGGACAGAATATGTTTAAGCTGCTCCATCGACAGATTGTGGGTGTTGACTGGACCTATCATGCCCAAAGCTTCGTCCAGATATTGCGGCGGATCGGTAAGCAGCAGGGTCGCAGGCGGGTCGATTTCGGTCGTTAATTGATAATCGCCGTTATCGGCGGTCTGCCAGACAAATTTTAAATCGTGGACAACGCCTTTTGTTAATGGCGCTCGCTCAGTGTCTTGCCAGAACAGTCGGCCTGTTTTCAGCAACTTGGACAAGGCCAAGTAACCGGTAGCGCCGGCAATTAAGGGTTCATCCTTAAAAGCGGGATTAAGCGCAGTCAGCAGTTTTGCGATTTCCTGATCTTCCGGTTGCACATAATTGAGATAGGAATAGCTGTAGCGGAGATTGTTTAAGGTCGTTCTTCTGCCTTTATTCAAACCGCCGGTTTTTTTGGCTTTGGTAATTAAAAACTCAACGGTGAATTCGTGCTTTGTGTTGCCGGGCTTGAGAATATACGCGATGAAGTCCTGGCAGGCATCGCGTTGTTTCGGCACTTGCTCATGAAGGCTGTCGAGCCAATCAAGGCAATTGGTCTTATCTTCCGTGGCAGGAAGGTTTTGCTTGGGATTTTGATACATCAGGCAAACAGCGGCAACATGTTTGCAGTTATAGCCTATGGGGCAGGTGCAGTCCCCTTCAATCTCTGCCGCGCTATAGTCCGGCCGCCAAATGATGCGGATATTTTGCCGATATGGATCTACATTGGTGCCTTTAACGGCGGCATTGAGCTGTACAAAAAGAGCGCCTTCGCTTTTAACGGTGAAATTAATCACCATGCCTCTTTCAAAGTAGCTGCGTCCACGCTCATAGAAAGCGTCGCCACATTCGTAGCGTATATCGGAGCGGAGCAGTTTTTTTTGATTAATCATATTTGATATCGGCGAACAGTTGGGCAAAGTGCTTATTGTACTGCAATCAGGTATAGTTACAGGAGTAGGTATCTTTCCTAATAGCCTTATCGCTGGTTTTCTGATTTAGTAAGATCAAGACATGGCGACCGAAAATGCAAATAACGGAGAAAAGACATGAAACGGTATTTATTCATTATCTGTTTGTTGTTGAGCGCTTGCTCGACTCTGCCAAAGGAGATAAAAGATCCTCCTTCAAATGATATTTCTTACACGCAAGCAAGCCAGAACATTAATAGTTATAAAAATGCGCCGGTACGTTGGGGGGGCATTATTGTTGATGTGGAAAATGAACAAAGTTTCAGTCTGGTGCAGGTGCTGACTTATCCTTTGGATAGCGACGGTGAGCCGCAGACGGATAAACCGAACGGAGGGCGATTCGTTTTTAAAACCCCAGAGTTTCTCGATCCGGCTGTTTATACCAAAAACTCAGAAATCACAGTTGCGGGAACTCTTATAGGCGATATCGAGCGCGCCATAGGCAACAAGGTTATGCGCATGCCGCTGATTTCAGCCACGACCATTTATCGCTGGCCGGTTTATGTGTACGACAGCCGTTACGATGGTTTTGGATATGGCTATGGCTACAATCCTTACTATGGAGGCTACCCGTATTACTGGGGAAGTTACTACTGGCCTTACGCTAGCCCATACTATCGCCCAGCCTTCCGGTATCGTTAAATACAGTATTTAAATTTAGATGTGGCCTTTTTTGGATATAGGTCTAGTTTATTTTTTTTGTTGCTATATAATATGCGGCTTACCAAAGTTATCGATGCCTCGGTGGCGAAATTGGTAGACGCAAGGGACTTAAAATCCCTCGTTCGAAAGGACGTGCCGGTTCGACTCCGGCCCGAGGCACCATGGAAAACAATCTCTTACGTTTAGACGAAGGGATTTTTTTATGCCTGCCGTTTTCTATGGCTATTGGTGAAGTGGCTCAAATCAACAAGCCATAAGCAATTATAAAAGTGCTTCGGCAATTCAAGCGCCTTTCCTGTCGGCCATTTTCCCGTATTATGCTTCTGAAGCTCGCCGCCGTCTGTATCTGTAATAGGCCTTATCCGCTAATCTGTACTGCCTGTCCATGCAATGTATCGAAATGTCCGAGATGAGCTCAGCGTTTAAGATTTTTAGATAAAGAATCCAGGCTTCCATTGTTAAGTTTTTAAACATAATTTAACCTTCAATCCAAGTCAAAAATGGCACAATAAGTCGCTATATTTGAAATTAAAATTTGAATCTAGCGCACAAGTAAACCTAAAAAACCGTCGGTTTTTTATCGTTTTCTGTAGCATAGAGAGTTAAACTTCTTCGATCAATAGGTGCAATCACCTATCAGATGAACGCGATATTGAGTTGGCGAGGTTCGCGTATGACCGGATTCCCCGCCTTTCGTTAATCTAGGGGGCAGTCTCAGTGAATCAAGGCTATAAGGTGGAGCAAAGGGCTTTCCGTGGCAGATGCTCAGCAGGTTATGGGGCTGTTGGCGGGTATGAATTAGGAGATTTCCGTCTGGATGATGGGCTATATGTTATCGAATAATTGCCATGATTAGAGAGAATCCAAAAATCCCATCCCAAGAACCTAAAAACATCAGCAAAGAATTTATAGCATGTTTCATTATTTCGTGCGTCGTAGTGGTCAATAACTACTGAAAACATTACCAGACAGGGAAATCGCCTTTCGAACGCTTGCCCGATGTACAGATCATTAACCCGCACTTCGTATGTGCCATAGGCAAATCAGAATTGAAAAAATAATGTTCTGTATCCTTTCTTTTGCCGGAATAGGGTTTGGAGCGTAGAAAAGTCTTTTTTCATAACATCTCGTTTGATCGGCGAGTCAGATAAAAAATTATTTTTCATGGAAACGCCCATTTTTGAGTACAAGGGTAATGGTTGACTTCCTACTCGGGAAATTGGGTGAGTCATCGTCAGTATTTTCTAATGCTTCAATGGCTATAGTTGCTTCATCGCTTTTTAGTTCTGGAGTAGATTTGGCGTTTAGTTTTTGTATAGCTCGCCATGCGCCGCCACCGATACGCATAACATCAATTAGCCTGAAAGGCTGCTTACCGTCTTCCATGGTTTCTGGAGAAAAAGCAGCCAGATACTGGCTATAGTTGTTTCCACCACCGAAACCTTCGATTGTAAAACCACTAATGTGACGTCGGTATTGGAACCACCTTTAATTGTTTGAATCATTGTTGCTTTTGGGTAACCGACGGCGTACCCGTCGCTGAGCACGGTGACGAGGTTTTGAATTTTGGCAGATAATGGTTTTGGAGTGCGGGGAGCAGCAAAGGTAGTAGGTGTTATCAAAAGGACAAAAATAAAGAAAGTTGATAGCATTCTACGCTTCATAAAATTCCTTAAATATCTAACGTTTTAATTAACCGGATTGAGCAGTTTATTGCGCAGGTCGGGTGAGTGTAGTGTTACGCATGTTGGCTTGACTGGCCCGGTTTGGCAACAATGAATTTTGCAAATGCTCTGACGTCAATTCCAATATCTCCATGATCTCGAATCCGGTCCCATCAAGCGTGGTAGATTGGGCTGAATGCAATGAAACCCAACAACTCGAGGCCCTGAATGTTGGATTTCGCTACGCTCAGCCGAACCTGCCGTGCTTGGCTAACAATCATTTGAGTATCTCGTGGTAAATAAATTACCGTTATTATCCAAGCGCTTTGCAACCCCAATCCCCAACAACAAAACCAACGCTCCCCATAATAGACCAGGTACCAGCCAGAACCAGTTTTGGTAGAAGGTGGCGGGCGGGTTCTTCAGATAAGGCACTTCATATAAGCCTGCCCAAGTCTGATGTATCGGCGAGCGCTCCAGGATTTCTCCCGATGCCAGCGATACCGTGGAAATGCCTGTATTGGTGACGCGCAATACCGGGCGGCGAAATTCCACGCCGCGCGCCAGGGTCATGTACATGTGTTGGTAAGGTTCCTGCCAGGAGCCGTACCAGGAATCGTTGGTGACATTGACGATAAACTGGGCACCAAGTTCCGCCAGCGAGCGCGAAAATTGCGGGAACAGGCTTTCATAGCATATTTGCGCGCCCATTTTATAGCCGTTCCAGCGCAGCAATTCGGTCGGTCCGTGGCCTCTGGCAAAATGGCCGGTAGGCGGCAGCCAGTTGCGGATTTCGGGGAAAAACTGTTCGCCGGGTATGTATTCGCCAAACGCCAGCAGGATCGATTTGCTGTAATGCGGCGGCACTATCTCGCCGTCCTTGTTCAATACAAACAGGGAATTGGTAATCAGGCGGGATGGTTCATCGACGCTATACGCGCCGGTAATCAACGGCAGTTGCCGTTCATGGAGAAACTGCGCCAGCGCTACCGGGGAGTCGTCGGATTTAAACCGTTCACCCAGCAATGCCGGAAATGCGGTTTCAGGCCACATGGCGAAATCGATTTTGGCGTCTTGATGGGCTTTCAGGGCGTTATCGGTCAGCGTGAGATAGCGGTTGAAGATTTCATTGCTATAGCCTTTGCCCAGTTCGGCGGCCAGCTTTTCTGCGTTTTCAATATAGGCCTGAATCAGCAGGGTTTTGAAAGACGCATCCGGCTGCGGCAGTCTGTTTTTAAGCCACAGGCCGCCGACATTCAACAGTATGAAGCCTGAAACGACACTTGCCAGGATGATTTTTCCAGCGCTTTGCTTGCGCTTTTCCCAGGCAATATACAGCGGCAGGTTGCACAGTAGTGTTGCGGCGCTGAGTCCGCTAAAACCGATCACTTCCGCCCAGTGGTAAACGGGGATGTTGGCGCCGTACCAGGAATAGCCGAAGTTCCAGTCGAACAGGGTCAGCGAGTAGGCTTCGCAAAGAATGGTGATCAGCGCCATCAGCCATAACGAAAGCCGTTTTGACCAGTTAAATTTTTGTTGCCCCCAAAACCACAGCACACCGGCTAGAGGCACAAACAAGTGGGCGATCAGTCCATAGACTACCATGCCGATAACCGCTACAGGCCAGTCCAAATGGGCAAACTCATGCAGCAGGTAGGTGACCCAATTAAAGCCGATCAGCGTGAAGATGAATGAGGTGATCAAACCGCCAAGGAAAACATTTTTTAGGCGGGTTTGCCGGTTCCAGAAAATCCATAAGGGAACGAAACAGAATAACGATGCCCAGGGCGGGAAAGGGATGTAACTGGTGCCGATCAGAACGCCGGACAGTATAGGCAGTAGCCAGGGTTTAACGGTGTTCATAGTGTAAGGGGAGTATGATTGCGTGGGAAGTGCCGGTTCTCAATCTGGAGCTTGGGAACCGGCAATTTTCATGGGTGATTATTCCGCCTACTCTGTGCCGGGATCACTGAGCGTTGTGTCGGATGCATTCCGCACCGGTGCGGAAACGATGAATGCGTTTACAACTTAACTGCCGTGGATCTCCGCATGTAAGGCGCGGTATTCATCGGTAAGTTTGTGGTTAGGCATGTAATGCACCAACGGCTTGGATTCGGTGTGCGATTCCCTGACTTTGACCGATGGCGAGATCATTGCAGCCAGTACCGGCAGTCCCTCGGCAATAAGCTCTTCGACTATTTGGCGAGGCATGTTAGCTTGTTTTTGATACTGATTGACGATGATGCCTTCAACTTCAAGATTGTGATTATGGTCGGCTTTAACTTCTGCTACTACTTGCATCAGAGAATACAGAGCTTCTCTGGCGAAAGTATCGCAATCGAAAGGAATCAGGCATTTGTCGGCCGCAATCAGGGCAGACTGGCTGTAGAAGTTGAGGATCGGCGGCGTGTCCATATAGATCTCATCGAAACCCTCAAGTTTTTCCAGCGCTTCTTTCAACTTAAAGATTTTCATGCGCGATTCCAAACGGCTTTGCAATGGCTCAAGCTCAGGATGGGATGGAAGCACAAACAAATTTGGGAACGGAGTCTCATGTATTGCGCTTTCAAGACCGGAGCCGGATGAACCGCTGCCAAACAGGGATAAGCTCAGAGTATCCTTAAAGAAGTGGGCGATCGTTTTGTCGCTGTCGCTGACTTTGTTGCCGAGCAGGTATTGCGTTGAATTGCCCTGAACATCGAGATCGATGACTAATGTACGCTTACCTTCAACAGCACTGATGGCGGCTAAATTGCACGTAATAGTAGATTTGCCGACGCCGCCTTTCTGGTTGAAAATGACTCTGCGCATGTTATCCCCGTTAAATCAAATAGTTGAAAGTCGCATTATAAAGCTTGGGGCGCTAATATCAAACACGGATAAAGGTTTTGCCTTGGCACTTTGGGCATTCAGGAATTTCGCTGGCTGTTTTAAAGGCAATTTCCTTGCCGCAGTCGTCGCAGATAAAGGTGCCGGGCACGGTAATGTCGCCGCTGTGGTAGGTATGCACTTTTGCCAGTTCTTCCAGTTTTGCCAGTTCCAGGCGGGTTTTATCGGCAACGCTTAAAAAAGCATCCAGCGCGAAGTTTTCAATCAATTCAATATCGAACTTAAACCACTCGGACAGCGATTCCTTATCTTCCTCGTCTGACAAGCCGTGGGCCGCATGCTCAACGTCGCGTCTAACAAACTCCGAAACCTTGTCCAATTCTTCGTCCGTCAAATTGCTGTCTTTTCTGGTTTTTTCTTTTGAAATTTCCAGTGCTTCGGCAAACGAATGCAGCGTATCTTCCATGGTTTCATGGAGATGCTTCATAAAATCGGTATAGGCGGTGACTAGTTTGTTTTTATTCATAGGGTTCAACTCCTGAAAATGGCGCTTTGAGATTTAAGCAACTGTACGGTATTCTAACGCTTTTGACTGGTAAAAGACGAGAAGGATGCAAGAAAATTATAAGCCTTTGGCAATTGAGCAAGAAGTACAGTCCGCCTGGGACGAGTCAGGCGTATTTAATGTGTCGGAATCGCCGACACAAGATAAGTATTATTGTTTATCGATGTTTCCTTACCCCAGCGGCAAGCTGCACATGGGGCATGTCCGTAACTATACCATTGGCGACGTCATCAGCCGCTATCAGCGCATGTTGGGCAAAAATGTCATGCAGCCTATGGGCTGGGACGCGTTCGGCCTGCCGGCGGAAAATGCCGCGATGCAGCACGGCGTCCATCCGGCCGACTGGACCTACAGCAACATCGACTATATGCGCGACCAGCTCAAACGGCTGGGTTTTGGCTATGACTGGAGCCGCGAATTAGCCACGTGCAATCCGCATTATTATAAGTGGGAGCAATGGTTTTTCCTGAAGCTGCTGGAAAAAGGCCTGGTTTATAAAAAAACCGCACCGGTCAACTGGTGTCCGCATGACATGACCGTTTTGGCTAACGAGCAGGTTATCGACGGCTGCTGCTGGCGTTGCGATACCCAAGTTGAGCGCAAGGAAATCGCCCAGTGGTTCTTAAAAATCACCGCTTATGCGGATGAGTTGCTGGCCTCGCTGGAAACATTGGACGGTTGGCCGGAGCAGGTTAAAACCATGCAGGCAAACTGGATCGGCCGCTCCGAAGGCGTGGAGATGGATTTTCCGGTGCCTGAGTTGAATCAGCATTTAAGCATCTATACCACGCGTCCTGACACGCTGATGGGCGTAACTTATCTTGCCGTAGCGGCGGAACATCCGCTGGCGTTGAAAGCCGCAGAAACCAACCCTGAAATCAGCGCATTTATCGATGACTGCAAAATGATGGAAACCTCGGAAGCGGCCATGGAAACCATGGAAAAACGCGGCATCGATTCCGGCATCAAAGCACTTCATCCGATTACCGGCGAACAGGTTCCGGTCTGGATCGCCAATTTCGTGTTGATGGGTTACGGCACCGGCGCGGTGATGTCTGTTCCCGCGCATGACCAACGCGATTACGAGTTTGCCCTTAAGTACGGCATCGCCATCAAGCAAGTTATTTTTGCCAAAGACGGCGGCGATGCGGATTGCTCAGAACAGGCTTACACTGTCAAAGGCATCCTGAAAAATTCCGGCCAGTTCGACGGCTTGACCTCGGAACAGGCTTTTGCCGCCATTTCGGAAGCGCTGGAAAAAAATCAAAAAGGCCAACGCAAAACCAATTTCAGGTTGCGCGACTGGGGCGTTTCCCGTCAGCGTTACTGGGGCGCGCCGATTCCGGTCATCTATTGCGACGATTGCGGCACGGTGCCTGTGCCTGAGAAGGATTTGCCGGTGGAACTGCCAAGAGACGTCGTGCTGGACGGCTCGCAATCGCCTTTAGTCGCTCATCCGACTTTCTCTCATACCACCTGTCCGACCTGCGGCAAAGCGGCGCGCCGGGAAACCGATACTTTCGATACCTTTATGGAATCGTCCTGGTATTTCGCACGATTTGCAGGCAACAACCCGGACAGCATGATCGATGAAAGCGCCAAATACTGGCTGCCTGTCGACCATTATATCGGCGGCATCGAACACGCTATCTTGCATTTGCTGTATGCGCGGTTTTACACCAAGCTGATGCGCGATGAAGGTTTACTGGTGTGTGACGAACCGTTTAAAAGGCTGTTGACCCAAGGCATGGTGCTGAAAGACGGCAGTAAAATGTCCAAGTCCAAAGGCAACACGGTTGATCCGCAAGGCCTGATCGATCAATACGGCGCCGACACCGTGCGTCTGTTTATCATGTTTGCCGCGCCGCCGGAGCAATCGCTGGAATGGTCGGACAGCGGCGTGGAAGGTGCGTTCCGGTTCCTGAAACGGCTTTGGAAGCAAGCTTATACGCATTGCGAAGCTGGCGGTTCTACAGTGCCGCTGGATAAACAAACTTTGACCGCTGAGCAACAGGCGGTTCGTCGCCAACTGCATTTGACTATCCAGAAAGCAACCGACGACTTTGGCAGACGCTATACCTTTAATACCGTAATTGCCGCGAATATGGAGCTGATCAACGCCTTGTCCAAATTCGTTGATGATTCCGACAACGGCAAGGCAGTTCGGCAGGAAGCATTGGAAGCCATTGTGTTGATGCTATCGCCTATCGTGCCGCATATCTGTCATCAACTGTGGCTGGATCTGGGGCATCAAGAAGCGGTAGTCGGCGCCTCATGGCCTGAGGTTGATGCAGCGGCTTTGGAGCAGGATACTTTGGAGCTGGTGTTACAGGTTAACGGCAAACTGCGTAGCAAAATGTCGGTGTCGGTTAATGCGTCTAAGGAAGAAATAGAGGCAATGGCGCTGAGCGATGAGCATATCAAGCGCTTTATTGAAGACCAGCCGATTAAAAAGGTGATCGTGGTGCCTAAGAAATTGGTCAATATTGTCGTTTAGGCGAAAGACGAAGGGCGAAAGGCAAAAAAAGCTTGCGTTGAGGATTAAGAACTTTTTCAATTTTTAGCCTTTAGCCTTTAGCCTTTAGCCTTTAGCCTTTAGCCTTTAGCCTTTAGCCTTTAGCCTTTAGCCTTTAGCCTTTAGCCTTTAGCCTTTAGCCTTGCTCTTCTCATTAAGGGAGATACCAGTGTTAACAAAAAAAGCGGTCATCTTTGTTATGGCTTTGTTATTGAGCGCTTGCGGCTATCATTTGCGGGGCGCTCTTGAATTGCCGGCAAACATGAAAAATGTCTATGTTGAGGGCGGATCTTCGCCGTTGCTCGAACAATTCAAGCAGGTCATGAAATCATCTTCCGCTCAGCTTGCCAGTTCCCGTCAGGGGGCAGGTATCGTTATCAAGGTTGCTAACGAAGAATTTAACCGGCGTGTGTTGTCGTTGAGCACCCGAGGCAAGTCTAACGAGTTTGAGCTAACCTATCGCCTGGACTATGAGTTTGCGAATGCAGCGGACGCCGTGTTGATGCCGCGGCAGTCTGTTGAAGTCCGGCGTGAGTATTACAACGATCAGCAGTTTATGATTGCCAAAGATCAGGAAGAAGCCGTAATACGCAACGAAATGTATCAACAGGCCGTGCAAACCATCGTTAACCGCGCCAGGGTCGTATTAGAGGCAGGCGCGAAATAGTATGCGGCTCAAGCCCGAACAGTTAGCGGCGGCGTTGCAAAAGGACTTGGCGCCAGTCTATTTCATTAGCGGCGACGAACCGTTGCAGCTGGGCGAGATGGCTGATGCGATCCGGGCGGCGGCACGGAAAGCGGGTTATGACAGCCGCGAGGTTCTTGTTGCGGACTCCGGATTTTCATGGAATGAATTGATGGAGTCGGCCGGTTCGCTATCTATTTTTACCGATAAAAAAATCATCGATTTAAGGCTGCCCACCGGTACGCCGGGCACTGAGGGATCGAAAGCCTTAATCGACTATTGCGAGCGTTTATCGCCAGGGATGGTGGGTATGCCGCAAGCCAGTCGGGAACTGGCGCGGCGAACTGAAGACACGCTGTTATTAATTACTGCGGCAAAAACGGCAAGCGCCTCCTTAAAATCGCGCTGGTTTCAGGCTTTGGATAAAGCGGGTTGTGTTATTCAGGTCTGGCCGCTGGAGGGACAAGACCTGATTCGCTGGTTGCAGCAAAGAATGCAACGGCGCGGGCTACAGGCTGAAGCAGAAGGTATCAGGATATTGGCTTCCAGGATTGAAGGAAATCTGTTGGCGGCCGCGCAGGAAATAGAAAAGCTGTACGTGCTATACGGTCCAATGCAGCTCAGCAATCAGCAGATTTTCGATGTAGTGGCCGACAGTTCCAGATTCGATGTGTTTAAGCTGATGGATTGCGTGTTGGCGGCCAAAGTAGGCCGGATTTTTAAGGTTTTGTCCGGCTTGCAGGCAGAAGGCGTTGCGGCCCCCGTGGTGTTATGGGCTTTGGCGCGGGAGGCTCGGGTACTCATCAAGATTAAACAGGCCTTGGCTCAGGGGCAAAATAAAGCGCTGGCTTTTAAAAACAACCATATTTGGGACAAGCGCCAGCAGTTGGTTAGCGATGCGCTGAACAGGCTGGGCGACAGCGACCTGAATAGTATTCTCACGTTAAGCGCAAAGGCCGATCGGCAGATCAAAGGCCGGCAGCCAGGAGATCCGTGGGAAACGCTACTGGCCGTTTGTCTGATGTTTGCGTCCGTTGTAACTACTCAGCAAACAATAGAACACGGATGAAGAAGGCGAAAGACGCAGGGCGAAGGGCGAAAAAAGCTTGCATTGATGGTTAAGAGCGTTTTCAATTTTTAGCCTTTAGCCTTTAGCCTTTAGCCTTTAGCCTTTAGCCTTTAGCCTTTAGCCTTTAGCCTTTAGCCTTTAGCCTTTAGCCTTTAGCCTTTAGCCTTTAGCCTTTAGCCTTTAGCCTTACGGCAAATACAGTTTAAACCTGGCTCCGCCAAACTGACTATTATTGTCGGTCACAATAAAGCCCCGCTTGTCGCCATTGGCATGCAGCTGCGCAATGGTTTCGGTAAAAAACAATCCCAGGCCTGTATTGCCATTTGCCAGATCAATCTGGGGGAGTTGTTTGTGATCGGACGACATCAAGCTTTCCGGATAGCCTTTGCCGTCATCTTCAATGCAAAACACAATATAATCATCTTCCGGGGCTACAGAAAGCAGGATTTTGCTCCGGCAATAGCGCTGTGCATTATTGACCAGCGTACACAGGGCGTTGCTGATCAGGGTGTCATCGCAGTAACAAAACAGGTCGTCATTGCATTCGGTAAGGAGCTGAACGTCGCTTAAGGATAGTAAGGTCGATTGCTGGGCGACAACATCCTCCAATATATCAACGGCGCTATGCTCGTCTATAGACAGGCAAAATTGGGATGATTCAATTTTATAAAGCGTCAATAACTGCATGAGGCAGTTGTTCATGCGATTGGTTTCAAATTCCAATTGCCTGAATTCAGTGGGTTTCGGCTCCTGGCAGGCATTTTCCAATTGGCTGAGGAGCGCCCGAAGCGCTGTCAACGAATTCTTTATGTCATGCACCGAGGAGGCTAGAACGGCGGGGAAACCGATTGAAAGCATTTGAGTATTAGACATTTGGATGGGCTACTGGTCGTTTTGGTATTGAGCGGCGTCCAGCTCTGCTTGCAGGCTGCCGATTTGATGGTGAGGTATGCCGATTTGGACGGCTTTATTGATATAGGACTGGGCGCTGATGATTTTCTCGGGGCCGGATTTAGATGTTTTAATGTCATGAATGATGATTTTTATCATATTCAATATGATCGTTTGATTATTAGGCATTTTGGCAATGGCCTTTTCAAAAACGGCGAGAGCGCCTTTAGTATTGCCTTCCTGGAACAGGCTGACGCCTTTGTTGTTGATGTCGACCAGTTCTTTTTTTATGCGCTGAATCAGTGTTTCTGCGTGGTTTTCGCCGATGACGGTATTGCACACGGTGACGATGTCTTTGATAAAAGGTTTGTTATCAATATTGGTCTTGATTAAATCATTAAGAATCTCATCGCAGATTTCGCCATTCCCATTCAGGTAAAAAACCCTGGCTATTTCCAGCCGCAGTTCTTTGGATGCCTGATTGTTAAATTGCTCGTTCAGCTTAAATAATTTTTCATAAGCTTGCTGGGTCAGGGCCTTGTTGCCTTTTGTCTGATGAATCTCGTTTTCCAGCAGCGCAGCCCTGAGCTTTGCTTCGGGATCATTTTGAGACTGCTGGTTCAGCTCATACAATATCTTTAGCGCCTCGTTGGCGGCATTACTTTTTAGATGAACATTGGCTAGGCCCGAGTAGTCGGCGGGTGAGCCATGTATGGAGTTTTTGCCCAATTTAATGGCGGCCGCGTAGGCTTTTTTTGCAACAACCAGGTTTTGGGCTTTGTCAGCCAGCACAGCCAGCTTTTTTTGCCTTAAAATGGACAGAGGCGAAAGCGTAACGGCTGAATTGAGTGAGGTTACCGCATGCTCATCGTTACCTGCGGATTCGTGCGCTTTTACCAGCCAGTCATAAGCCTCCAGCATTACCGGATATTGCTCGATAAGTTCCTGAAAGGTCTTAATGGCTTGGTCATGGTAACCGAGAAAAAAGGCCACAATACCCAGTCCCAATCTGGCCCAGGGAAGCTCCCTTTCTGCCAGGATATTCTGGTAAATGGCCTCGGCCGTCTTAAGATCGCCAACCTTAATGGCTAGTTCGGCATGCAGTTTCAATAATGGCATGCGCATTTTTTTATCGTCCCGCTGGAGCAGTTGCTCGCAATTATGTATGGCTTGGTAAAGATTGCCTTTGTCTATTTCATCTTCAATGCTGGCTAGGTATGTCTTGCGGGCATGGCATCTTTCAATGCGGTTTAAGAGCTGTTGCTGGTTAAAAGGTTTAATCAGATAGTCATCGGGCTTGTTGTCAATGGCGCTGAGCACCATTTCCTGGCTCTGTTCGCATGTCACCATGATAAAGATGGCTTTAACCGGCAATAACTTAAGGTGCCGGGCCTCTTCCAGAACCTGCTGGCCGTTTTTTCCTCTGAGCAGATTGTAATCGCAGAGCACAATATCAAACCGGTCAATTCTCATCGCCGTTATTGCGTTGATGCCAGATTCCGCCTCAACAATAAACCGGGCGCCAAATGAACCCAGTATGTGTTTGAGGGTTTCGCGCATGATCGGTTGGTCTTCGACGACCAATATTTTTTTTGACGCAAGCTTTATTGCCATAAAAATTAATCTTATATTTCATCTGTTCAGTTTGGGCTTGAAAAAAGTCGATGCGCCCTCATATCGGCGTTAGTCTTAATAATTGATCAGGATTAATAAAAAATGACTGTTGAAGCAAAAAAAGAAACTCTAGGATTTGAAACTGAAGTTAAGCATCTGTTGCATTTAATGATCCATTCATTATATAGCAACAAGGAAATATTTTTACGCGAATTGATTTCCAATGCCTCGGATGCCGCGGACAAGCTGCGCTTTGAGGCGCTGTCCAACGACGGTCTGTATGAAGGCGACAGTGAGCTGAAAATCCGCCTGGAATACGACAAAGACAAGCGCACTATCACCATTATCGATAATGGCATCGGTATGACCCGTGCGGAAGTGCAAGAGCATATCGGCACTATTGCCAAATCAGGCACTAAACAGTTTTTTCAAGCCTTAACCGGCGATCAGGCTAAAGACAGCGAACTGATCGGTCAATTCGGCGTGGGCTTTTACTCGGCATTTATCGTTGCCGATAAAGTCACTTTAACTACCCGCAAAGCCGGTGCCGACAAGAGCGAAGGCGTGCGTTGGGAATCGGCAGGGGAAGGCGATTACACCCTCGAATCCGTAGAAAAAGCCAAGCGCGGAACCGAAATCGTGCTGCATTTGAAAGAGGATGAAAGCGAGTTCCTGGACGGCTATCGTATCCGCTCTATCGTCAGAAAATTCTCCGACCATATTTCCCTGCCTATCGTGATGGACAAAGAAGTCATGCCGTCTATGGGGGATGAAGAAGGCGAAGAGAAAAAACCGGCGGAAATCGTCGAAGAAACCATTAATTCGGCTTCCGCCTTATGGACCAAAGCCCGTCAGGAGATTACCGATGAGGCGTATAACGAATTTTACAAACATGTAGGCCACGACTACCAAGACCCGTTAACTCATGTACACAGCAAAGTCGAAGGCTCCAATGAGTATACTTTGCTGCTTTACGCACCTTCGCATGCGCCGTTCGACCTGTGGGACAGAGACGCTAAACATGGCGTAAAGCTTTACATTCGCAAAGTGTTCATTACCGATGATGCCGAGCAATTGATGCCGCGTTACCTGCGTTTTATCAGAGGGATTATCGACGCTAACTCCCTGCCGCTGAACGTATCGCGGGAAATCTTGCAGCAAAGTAAGCAAATCAGCACCATCAAATCCGGCGCCGTCAAAAAAGTGCTGGGCATGTTGGAAGACTTGGCCAAGACTGAACCTGAAAAATACGAGAAGTTCTGGTCTCAATTCGGCCCGGTTATCAAAGAAGGCCCGATTGAAGATCATGCTAACAAAGAACGCATTGCCAAATTGCTGCGCTTCGCTTCAACACATACTGATACCGATAAACAGGATGTGACTCTGGAAGCTTACGTCAGCCGCATGAAAGAAGGGCAGGACAAAATTTATTATGTCACCGCAGACAGTTTCTCGGCGGCAAAAAACAGCCCGCATTTGGAAATTTTCCGCAAAAAGGGCATTGAAGTTTTATTGTTGTCGGATCGTATCGATGAATGGCTGGTATCCAACCTGGACGAATTCGACGGCAAGCATTTACAGTCTGTCGCCAAAGGCGATCTGGACTTGGGCGTCTTGGATGCCGAAGAGAGCAAAGAAGCTCAGGAAGAAGTGAATAAGGATTTTGAAACCGTACTCAAGCAGATTAAAGATGTGCTGGGCGAGAAAGTCAGCGAAGTGCGCCTGAGTCATCGCTTAACCGAATCCCCTGCCTGTCTGGTTGCCGATGTTTACGGCATGAGCCTGAATATGGAAAGAATCATGAAAGACGCCGGACAAGGATTGGGCATGGGCATGGGCAGAAAGCCAATCTTCGAACTTAATCCAACCCATCCATTGGTGGCCCGCATGAAAGAAGAGCAAGATGACGGCCGCTTTGCTGACCTGACTCATATCCTGTTCGACCAGGCCATTCTGAGCGAAGGCGGCCAGCTCGATGACCCGGCGGCGTTTGTTCATAAGTTGAATGGGTTATTGCAGGGCTTGTTGCACTAATCGCTTTAAAACGAAAAAGGCTGGAGAGTATCCAGCCTTTTTTGTGCGTGGCGGCTTTCTCAGCAGGCTCCATTATCAAGAGATGAAGCAAAGTTTTAACGCTTCACATATACATTGATTTAAAAAGTCTGGATAATTCCCGGCCTTATTCATGTTCTCAAATTTCTATGGACTTCAAATTAACCAATACGGACGGCCATGCGCGGCGTGGCCGGCTTACGTTTGCCCGCGGCATCGTCGAAACGCCCATTTTTATGCCGGTCGGTACTTACGGGACGGTCAAATCACTGACGCCCGATGAGCTGACCGGCATTGGTGCGCAAATTATTCTGGGCAATACCTTTCATTTAATGCTGCGTCCGGGCATGGATGTAGTCAAGGCGCATGGCGACTTGCATGGCTTTATGCATTGGGACAAGCCGATATTGACCGATTCCGGCGGCTTTCAGGTGTTCAGTTTGGGCGCGTTACGGAAAATCACCGAACAAGGCGTGACCTTTAAATCGCCGATCAATGGCAGTTCCATTTTCATGGGACCGGAAGAGTCGATGCAGGTGCAGCGCGATTTGGGTTCGGACATCGTGATGATCTTTGATGAATGCACGCCGTATCCCGCGACGGTTCATGAGGCGGCCGAATCGATGCGCTTGTCGTTGCGTTGGGCGGCGCGCAGCAAGGCGGCTCATGAGGGCAACGGATCGGCGTTATTCGGTATCGTGCAGGGCGGAATGTATGAGCATCTGCGCGAGGAGTCGATAGCGGGTTTGGTGGATATCGGCTTTGACGGCTACGCGATCGGCGGCTTGTCGGTCGGCGAGCCCAAGGAAGAAATGATGGCGACGCTGGATGTGGTGCATAGCAAGATGCCGGCCGATAAACCGCGCTATTTAATGGGCGTAGGTACGCCGGAAGATTTGGTAGAGGCGGTCAGGCGCGGTATCGATATGTTCGATTGCGTGATGCCGACCCGCAATGCCCGCAACGGCCACCTTTTTACGACGTTCGGCGTGGTGAAGATCAGGAACAGTCAATATGAATTCGATACCGGCCCGTTGGATGAATCCTGCGGCTGTTACACTTGCCGGAATTATTCAAGAGCCTATTTGCGGCATCTGGATAAATGCAAGGAAATGCTGGGTTCGCGGCTCAACACTATACATAATCTATATTATTACCTGAGCTTGATGCAGGGTTTGCGGGATGCGATTGAAAGGCAAGAGCTGGACATTTTTGTCAAGCAATTTTACCAACAACGAGGAAAAGCCATGCCGACTGTGGCATAATGGCTAAATTTTTAATTACGATACTTTTTATAATAATAGCCCCGAGGATAACCATGAGTTTTTTAATTTCTGATGCGGTAGCCGCAGCTGCTCCCGCCGCCCAACAACCCGGCATTGAAGGCATGATATTCCCACTGGGTATCTTGGTGTTTTTTTACTTTTTGTTTTTGCGTCCGCAATCCAAGCGAGCTAAAGAAAAGAAAGAAATGATCGCGGCGATGACTAAAGGCTCTGAAGTGGTCACTTCGGGAGGTATTTTAGGTAAGATTGTTGAGCTGGATGAAAATTTCGTCAAGCTTGAAGTCGGCGACAATACCTTTATTCAGGTGCAGCGTCATAGCATTGAGACCATGATGCCGAAGGGAACTTACAAAGCGATCACTAAAAAGGTCACTAAAGTTTAATGTCATCGCGTGTAGGGTGGGTAGAGCGTTAGCGAAACCTATCAATAATCATAAAATCATATGATGGGTTTCACTGCGTTCTCCCCATCCTACGCGACACAGTTAAATTGTTGGAATAACACATGCAAAACCATTATCCACTTTGGAAAAATCTATTGGTCCTGATCGTTTTTGTGGTCTCGGCTATTTATGCGTTGCCGAATTTATATGGCGACGATCCTTCTGTTCAGGTGGCATCGACACGCCCTGCAAAATTAACGCAGGAACAGGCAAATCAGGTCGAATCTACAATTAAAACGGCCGGATTTAATATAAAGGCGTTTGAGTTTAAAGACGGTCATATTTTAGCCCGGTTTAACAATACCGATGATCAGCTTAAAGCGGCGGATTTGCTTAGGGATAAAATGGGCGATGATTATAACGTCGCGTTAAATCTGGCGCCTACCACACCTGCATGGCTGAGGTCTTTGGGCGCGGAAGCCATGTATTTGGGTCTTGATTTGCGCGGCGGGGTGCATTTTCTAATGGAAGTGGACATGGATGCCGCCGTTAAGCAGGCGGAAGAGCGTTACAACGACGATGTCCGTCTGGCGTTAAGAAACGAAAAAATACGTTATCAATCGGTTTCTAAAGACAGCGGATTCATTAAGGTCAAGCTAAATTCTGCTGACGACAAGCCGGCGCTGCTGAAACTTCTGAGTAAGGACTTTCGTGCACTGGAAGTCACCGAACCGAATGAGCAAGACCAAGTCTGGTTGAAGCTCTCTGAAAAAGAAGTGCGCGAAACTAAAAAGTTCGCTGTTGCGCAAAATATGACGACCTTGCGTAACCGTGTCAATGAATTAGGCGTCTCCGAGCCGGTGATTCAGCAACAGGGGGAAAACCGCATTGTCGTGCAATTGCCGGGTGTCCAGGATACGACTCGCGCCAAGGAAATTCTCGGGACCACGGCGACGCTGGAATACCGCCTGGTTGATGTTGAGCACGATGTGCAAAAAGCGGTCGAAGGGCATGTCCCGGTTGGCAGTCGGTTATATTATGAAAGAAACGGCAACCCGATTCTGTTGGATCGCAGGGTTATCGTAACCGGCGATCAAATCGTCGATTCCTCTTCCGGTGTTGATCAGGACGGCAGGCCTTCGGTTAATATTTCCCTAAACGGCGTCGGTGCAGCCAAAATGGGTAAATTAACCCAGGCTAACATCGGCAAGCCAATGGCGGTGGTATTCATCGAATATAAAGTTGAAACCAAAGTTGTGAACGGTCAAAAAGTCCGTCATAAAGAGAAAGTTGAAAAAGTCATCAATGTCGCAACTATTCAGGGCGTTTTCAGCCATCGGTTCCAAACTACCGGTTTAGACAGTCCGCAGGAAGCGCGTAATTTGTCGTTATTGTTGAGAGCGGGTGCGTTGGTGGCTCCTATCGATATCGTCGAAGAGCGCACCGTCGGTCCAAGTTTGGGTCAAGAAAATATAGGCAAAGGCGTTAATTCCAATCTTTATGGATTCATAGCGGTCGCATTTTTCATGATCATCTATTACCGCATATTCGGTCTTTTTTCCATCGTTGCGTTGAGCATGAACGTGCTGATGTTGGTTGCGGTGCTGTCCCTGCTGCAAGCCACATTAACGCTGCCCGGCATGGCCGGCATTGCGCTAACCGTGGGTATGGCCATCGACGCCAACGTGCTGATCAACGAGCGGATACGCGAGGAGCTCAGAATCGGCATGACACCCGGCGCCGCCATTTATGCCGGTTATGAGCGGGCTTTTGCGACTATTTTAGATTCCAATATCACCACCTTGATTGCCGGCATCGCGTTATTCATGCTGGGTTCCGGCCCTATCCGCGGTTTTGCGCTAGTGCTGTGTATTGGGATTTTAACTTCCATGTTCAGCGCGGTTGTTGTATCGAGAGCGTTGGTCAACCTCGCCTATGGCGGGCAGCGTAAGTTAGATAAATTGGCTATCTGAAGATAGCATTCGAGGATTTAATGGAACTTTTTAAAATTAAACACGATATTCCGTTTATGCGCTATGGTCGGATTACCACGACCATTTCGCTAGTTACTTTTATTTTGGCGATACTGGCCTTATCCTTCAAAGGGCTTAATTTCGGCCTGGACTTTACCGGCGGTCTCCAAGTCGAAGTCGGCTACAATCAGCCGGCTAACGTCGAAGCTATTCGGAAAGTATTGGAAGATCAAAAAATACCCGAATTTTCGGTGCAGAATTTCGGCAGCGTAAAGGAAATATTAATCCGTGTGCCAATGCAGCCTGAAACCAACGATGTCAAGTTGAGCGAAGTGATATTGGCAAAACTGAAGGAGCAAGATCCCAGCGTCGTGCTGCGTAGCGTCGAGTTTGTCGGACCGCAAGTCGGCAAGGAATTGTTCGAAAGCGGCGGATTGGCGCTGCTGCTGGTTGTGGGTGGGATTATGGCTTATTTGGCTGTCCGCTTCGAGTGGCGTTTCGCCTTGGCGGCTATTATCGCCAACATGCACGACATCGTGATTATCCTCGGCATGTTCGCGTTTTTTCAATGGGAATTCACGTTGTCAGTGTTGGCCGGCGTATTGGCGATATTAGGCTATTCGGTCAACGAATCGGTCGTGGTATTCGACCGGGTGCGGGAAAATTTCCATAAAATGCGCAAGGCGAGCGTTCCCGAAATGATCGATAACGCCATCACGACGACGATGTCTCGTACCGTTATTACCCATTTTATGACGCAAATGATGGTGCTGGCGATGTTCTTCTTCGGCGGCGAAGCGCTGCATAATTTTGCGCTGGCGTTGACTATCGGCATCGTATTCGGCATTTACTCATCGGTGCTGGTCGCAAGTCCTATCGTATTATGGTTGGGCGTATCGAGAGAAGACTTGATGTCGGTAAAAAAAGAAAATGCCGAAATCGACAATTTGCCTTAGCGTTAAATGGCTAAGCGGTTACAAGAACGGCCGCCAATCGGCTATAATCTGCAATCTTTAAATTTTTTCAATCTGGAGTTTCATTAACAATGGCAATCGAACGCACTTTTTCAATCATTAAACCAGACGCTGTAGCTAAAAACGTAATCGGTGAAATTTACAGCCGTTTTGAAAAGAACGGTTTAAAAATCGTTGCTGCAAAAATGCTGCACCTGACCAAAGAACAAGCCGAAGGTTTTTACGCGGAACACAGCGAACGCGGTTTTTTTAATGATTTGGTTGCATTCATGATTTCAGGTCCTGTGATCATGCAAGTGCTGGAAGGTGAAAACGCGGTTCTGAAACATCGCGAAATCATGGGCGCCACTAACCCTAAAGAAGCGGCTGCCGGCACTATCCGCGCCGATTTTGCCAACAGCATTGATGAAAATGCCGTACATGGCTCAGACGCTCTCGAAACCGCTCAAAGGGAAATTGCTTACTTTTTCTCAGACAATGAAATCTGTGCTAGAACCCGTTAATAAAAAAACCATCAATTTGCTCGATTTCGACAGAAAAGGCCTTGCGGCCTTTTTTGCCGAGCTGGGCGAGAAGCCTTTCCGGGCGACACAACTGCTCAAATGGATCTATCAGGAAGGCGTCGAAGACTTCGACCTGATGACCAATTTGAGCAAGCCGTTGCGCGCTTATTTAACTGAAAACTGTTACATAGCAACGCCTGAAATTGTGCTTGAAAAAATCGCAACGGACGGCACCTGCAAATGGGTCATGCAAACCGGTTGCGGCAACCGGATTGAAACGGTTTTTATTCCTGAAGAGGGGCGCGGTACGTTATGCGTTTCATCGCAAATCGGCTGCGCGTTGGCCTGCACTTTCTGCTCGACCGCCCAGCAAGGCTTTAACCGTAACCTGACCACGGCGGAAATCATCGGCCAGTTGTTTGCGGCGCAAAAGCGCTTGGGGCCGGACAACAGAATTACTAACGTCGTCATGATGGGCATGGGCGAACCGCTGCTTAATTTTGACAATGTAGTCGCGGCCATGAATCTGATGATGGATGATTTCGCCTTCGGGCTTTCCAAGCGCCGGGTGACCGTCAGCACCTCGGGCGTAGTGCCGGCTATGTACCGGTTAACCCAAGTCTGCGATGTCAGTCTTGCGGTGTCGTTACATGCAGTGACCGATGAATTAAGGGATGAACTGGTCCCGATCAATAAAAAATATCCATTAAAAGAGTTAATGGAAGCGTGCCGGGATAACGCAAAGATAGCGCCACGCCGCACCGTCACTTTTGAATATGTGATGCTGGATGGCATTAATGACTCGGTGCAGGATGCGCGGGGGCTTATTAAACTGTTAAAAACAGTGCCGTCAAAAATCAATTTAATACCGTTTAACCCGTTTCCTAACTCCGCTTACCGCTGTTCCAGTAAGGAAGCGATCAATCGTTTTAAAACGCTGCTAAACGACGCAGGCATAGTCACCACGGTTAGAAAAACGCGTGGCGAAGATATCGATGCCGCCTGCGGTCAGTTGGTAGGGCAAGTTAAAGATAAAAGCCGTAGGCACTTAAAGCTCCAACCGTCAGGTTCCGAACGTGCGGCATGATTTATTAAACGTGAATTATTAAGATGATTAAGCGACTTGCGCTAGTTCTATTCATGACGACTTTGGTAGCTTGCAGTTCAACAGGCAACTCCAAAGATAACGATTCCGACGATGTGCATTTGCAGCTGGGGGTGCGCTATCTGAGCATGAATAAGCTGGAATTGGCTAAAGAGAACTTGCAGCTGGCATTAAAAGATAATTCAGGTAATGCACAGGCGCACAATGCCCTGGCTTTTTTATATGAAAAATTAAACCAGGCCGACAATGCCAAAGATCATTATGAGACTGCACTGAGCCTGACACCTGATGATTTGGGTGTGCAAAATAATTTTGGCCGTTTTCTCTGTGAACATGGAGAGTTTGAAGAAGGCATGGAGTTGTTATCTAAGGCCAGTGCAAATCCGTTAAATGACAGACAATGGCTGGCCTTGACGAATGCAGGGCGATGCGCGCTGAGCATGGGGCAAAAACCGCAAGCCGAGAATTATTTCAGGCAAGCGCTGCAACTAAATAACGCTTATGCGCCGGCATTATCGGAAATGCAAAAAATCGCTTATGAAAAGAGCGATTTTTGGGCGTCAAAAGGCTTTTTGCAACGTTATCTGAGCGTTGCAAATCATACCTCTGAAACCTTATGGATTGCGGCACAGGTTGAGCGGGCATTGGGCAATAGAGAGCTTGCCAGGGAATATAAAGGCTTATTGCTGGAAAAATTTCCGCTTTCAAATGAAGCAAAAAAAATCGCTGCGGTTAAAGATTTTTAATTAAAAGGCAAAAGACGAAAGGCGAAGGGCAAAAAAAACAGCTTTCGCCTTTCGTCTTTTTTTGTAGATTTACCTGTTATTAATGAGAGGATTAATTAAATCCGTGGCATCAACTCTATTTAAATATGGCAAATAATATTCAAGCAATTCGCGGGATGCACGATGTGCTCCCTGAGCAGACCCCGCTTTGGCAGTATGCGGAACAACATATCAGAGACGTACTCGGTGCATATGGTTACAGTGAAATCCGGTTGCCGATCGTCGAAAAAACCGAACTGTTCAAGCGCTCTATCGGCGAAGTGACCGATATCGTCGAAAAAGAAATGTATACGTTTGACGACCGGAACGGTGATTCTTTAACCTTGCGCCCGGAAGGCACGGCCGGCTGTCTCAGAGCCTGTCTGGAGCATGGTTTATTGCACAATCAGGTGCACCGGTTATGGTATTACGGACCGATGTACCGGCATGAACGCCCGCAAAAAGGCCGATATCGCCAGTTTTTTCAGCTGGGTGTCGAAACCTACGGCATGGCCGGTCCCGATATCGATGCAGAATTGATCCTGATTATGGATCGGTTATGGAAAAAACTGGGCATCCGGGATAAGGTTCGCCTACAGCTTAATTCATTAGGCACCATTGCCGAGCGCATCGTGTATCGGGAAAGCCTCGTAAGCTATTTTAAAGGTCATCTCGAGCAATTGGACGAAGACAGCTTGCGTCGGCTTGAGACCAATCCGTTACGGATATTGGATACCAAAAATCCGGCCATGCGAGAGGTTGTCACCAATGCGCCGGAGTTGATGGACTATCTCGGCGATGAGAGCCGCCAGCATTTTAGCGCGATAACTACTATTCTGGACGATCTGGGCATCGGCTACGAGCTCAATTCCCGACTGGTACGCGGCCTGGATTATTACAGCAAGACCGTTTTTGAATGGGTGACCGATGAACTGGGTTCGCAAGGCACGGTATGCGCGGGCGGACGTTATGACGGACTGATAGAGCAGCTGGGCGGAAAACCCAATCATGCGGTCGGTTTCGCGATGGGCATGGAGCGCTTGTTGGCTTTAATGGAAACTCTGGACAATGTGCAGCTTGCAAGCCTCGTTGATGTCTACATGATCAGGGTCGGCGAGAAAGCGGAGCAAGCGGGCATGCGCTTTGCCGAAACCATCAGGAATGAAATTCCCGGCCTGAAATTGCAGGTGAATTGCGGCGGCGGCAGTTTTAAAAGCCAGTTTAAAAAGGCCGATAAAAGCGGCGCCGAATTTGCGATCATTCTGGGGGACGATGAAGTCGATCGCGGCGAAGTCAGCATCAAGCCGCTACGCAATAATGAGCAAGAGCAACAGAACATGCCTCAACCGCAGGCGATTAAGTTTTTACAAATGCAGTTGTAATCTTTTAAACACTAACAAGAGAAAAGCACGTGGAAATTTACGATACAGAAGAAGAACAGGTTGAAGCTTTAAAAAGATGGTGGAAAGAAAACTCAACCGCTACCATCGTAGGTTTGGTCATGGGACTCGTCATCATTCTGGGTTGGAATTACTGGCAAGACCATAAGAAAGCGCAGGCAGCGCAGGCTTCTGCAACTTATGATCAGTTACTGAAAGCGCTGGACGAAGGCAAAAAAGAGTCTGCGGATAAGCTGGCCGAGCGCATGAAAGAACAGTTTAAAGGTACAGAATATGCGGCCTTCAGCGGCTTGTTCGAAGCCAAGTTAAAAACTCAGCAAGGCGATTTGGCAGCGGCCAAGCAGATTTTGAAGACGCTTGCGGCAGAATCAAATAAACCGCTGAGCAATATCGCCAAGATAAGATTGGTGCGCTTAATGCTGGCTACCGGCGAATATGAGCAGGGCTTGCAGGTCATCAACGATGTCGATGCGAAAGCAGCGGCCAGCTATTCAGCCAATTACGATGAATTGGTCGGCGATTTGTATGTGGCCCTGGATCGATTGGATGAGGCGCGTACGTCTTATCAAAATGCGATGAGAAATGGACAGCCGTCACCGTTGTTGCAGTTCAAGATTGATGACCTGACCGCTCAAGAAAAACTAGAAACTCAAAAATAATGAGTAACTATTCAACCGATATGAGTCAGGCGAAAGGCGAAAGGCGAAAGGCAAAAAAGTCCTTTGCCTTTTGCCTTTTGCCCTTTGCCTTTACCTTGTTAACGGGCTGTGCTGCTGTTGATACGGTGGGTGAATCTATTTCCGGCATTAAAGATTATTTTAGCGGCGGCGAAGATAATGCCGATCCCCCAAACGCCCTGGTTGAGTATGCTCCTGAGATCAAGCTGGAAGTCATCTGGAAGGAATCGGTAGGTGTAGGGGCTGACGAGAAATCCTTAAAACTGATTCCGGTCATCGGCAGCGGAAAAATACTGGCGGCGGATCGAGAGGGTGTGGTGCAGGCTCGAAGCCTGACTACCGGAAACTTAATTTGGGAGACTGAAACAGACGTTCATTTTTCCGGCGGACCGGGGCTTGGCGCCGATACCGTGATTCTGGGATCCAGCGATGCCGATGTCGTTGCCCTGAATATTGAAACCGGCGAGGTATTGTGGAAAACCTCAGTATCCAGTGAAGTGCTTTCGGTGCCTGTTGTCGCCGATAATATCGTTGTGGTTCGCACCACGGATGGATCCGTGATCGCTCTTGATGAAAAGACCGGCGGCAAGCGTTGGAGTTACGAGCGCAACGTACCTGCACTGAGTCTGCGCGGAACCGGGTCGCCTTTGATTGCCGGGGATAACGTCATCGGCGGTTATGATAACGGCAAACTGATGGCTTTGCGTTTGGCTGACGGCAAATATGTATGGGAAACCACTATCGCCATTCCAAAAGGACGCTCTGAAATTGAACGGCTGGTTGATTTGGATGTCGATCCTATCGTGATTAACGATGTCATTTACATTGCCAGTTATCAGGGTGGAATAGCCGCTATTTCGGAATCGAACGGCGATATATTGTGGCGCAATGAAGCCATTTCGTCGCATTCAGGCTTGAGCAATGACTCCCGGTATTTATACCTGACAGACTCGCAAAGCCACGTTATGCAGCTGGACCAGAGCAGCGGTGCAGGCTTGTGGAAGCAAAAGGATTTGCATCAAAGAAGATTAACAGCCCCCGCCGCCTATGAAAATTATGTCGTGGTAGGGGATTTAGAAGGCTACGTGCATTGGTTGTCGACGACCGATGGCAGACAACTGGGTCGCGAACAAGTGACTGATGGCGCAATCGATGCCAAGCCTATCGTGGTAGATAATACCGTTTATGTTTACGCAAAAGACGGCACGCTTGCCGCTTTAAAAGTCCGATAAAAATATGTTACCTGTAATAGCCTTAGTAGGGCGACCTAATGTTGGAAAATCCACATTATTCAATTATTTAACGCGCAGCCGCGATGCTTTGGTTGCGGATTTTTCTGGATTAACCCGTGACCGGCAATACGGCAGGGTAAAACTGGGCGACCGCCCTTGTCTGGTCGTCGATACCGGCGGCATAGCCGATGATGCGGAAGGCATAGAGAGCTTTGCCAGAAAACAGGTGCAGGTCGCACTGGAAGAGGCTGATGTCGTGTTCTTCATGGTGGACGCGCGTGAAGGCCTGAGTGCTTCCGACAAGGTTATCGCCGATACCCTGAGAAAGCTGGATAAGCCGGTCATATTGGTCACCAACAAGACCGACGGTATTGACGCCAGTGTTGCCGCATCGGATTTCTATTCGCTGGCATTGGGCGAGCCGGTGCAGATCGCCGCTTCCCATGGTAGGGGCATACCCGAATTACTGGAAAAAGTTAACCAACTATTGCCGCCTGGCAAGGGCGAAGTCGAAGAAGAACACAGCGGCATCGGCATTGCAGTGGTCGGAAGGCCTAATGTCGGCAAATCGACTCTGGTCAACCGCCTGCTGGGTGAAGAGCGGGTCATCGTGTTTGATGAGCCGGGCACCACACGCGACAGTATCTATATTCCTTTTGAACGCAACGGCAAGAAGTTCACCCTGATCGATACTGCCGGGATGCGCAGGCGGTCCAAAATAGCCGAAACCATTGAAAAATTCAGCGTCATTAAATCATTGCAAGCGATTGAAAAAGCCAATGTTGTCATTTACTTGATCGATGCACGGGAAGGCATCACCGACCAGGACGCGCATTTGTTAGGCTTGGTACTGGAAGCGGGGAGAGCCCTGATTATCGGCTTGAACAAATGGGACGGCATCAGCGCCGACCAAAAGGCAACCATATACCGGCAACTCGACGTCAAACTGTCCTTTCTTGAGTTTGCCGAAAAGCATCCGATTTCCGCCTTGCACGGCAGTGGCGTCGGTAAAATGTTTGATGTCGTGCAGCAATTGTACGCAGCGGCAATGCTAGACATGTCCACGCCGGTGCTGACCCGTATCCTGAAAGAAGCTACCACCGCGCATCAGCCTCCGATAGTGAATGGCCGCAGCATTAAGCTGAAATATGCGCATCAGGGCGGCAGAAACCCGCCAATCGTAGTGATTCACGGCGTGCAAACCGACGTATTGCCGGAGTCTTACAAACGCTATTTAATGAACTACTACCGCGACAAAATGGACTTGGTCGGAACGCCGATACGCTTGGTGTTCAAGTCGCCGGCCAATCCATTCCACGGGAAAAAGAACAAGCTGACCGAGTGGCAAGTGAAAAAGAAAGAGCGCTTGATGAAGCGAGTGAAGAGCAAGAAAAGGGATTAGTAAGGCGCAAGGCAAAAGGCGAAGGGCAAAGGTGTCAACTTAAACCGCTCTCTGGTTCCCAAGCTCCAGAGACTGTGAAAGCATTAATCACCAAGAAGGCGCGAACGACTGCAAGGATGCAGGAGGTAGAGCAACGCAGGAGCAGTTGCCGAGGAGCGGAAGCTTTTCCGGCTGATTACTTGTGCCCTATGGGTATTCCGGCCTGCGACTCGCCTCTGCAAGGCAACCGTTTGTCATTAAATCAACACTACAGGAAACAATCATGGCGACCATCACATTCCAAGGCAAACCTCTAAACACATCCGGCGAATTGCCTGCAATAGGCAGCGATGCGCCGGCATTTTCCCTGACCAGCCGCGAGTTAGTGGATGTTACGCTGGCGACTTACGCTGGAAAAAGAAAAGTCCTGAATATCGTCCCCAGCCTCGATACACCAACCTGTGCTGCGTCAACACGCAAATTCAACCAAAAAGCCGCGCATCTGGACAATACCGTCGTGCTAGCCATTTCCGCCGACTTGCCTTTTGCGCAAAGCCGTTTTTGCGAAACAGAGGGCTTAAAAGACGTCATTCCTTTATCAACCTTTCGCTCCAGCTTTTCCGATGACTACGGCGTGACTATTACCGATACTTTCCTGCGCGGTTTAACGGCCAGAGCCGTCGTCATTATCGATGAGCATGACAAAGTGATTTATTCGCAATTGGTCAGCGAGCTTGTTAATGAACCGGATTATGAAAGCGCCTTGGCGGTATTGTAAATCGGATTCATCGTTTGCCCGGACAAGTGTAATTAAATGGGCTTGACGTTTTAAAAACGTTGGTGGGTATTCAATGTTTATATCTTATGTCATTCATGAACTTTTTGTTGTTGCCAGCGGCAGTTTGTTGAAGCGATAACCGAAATATAAATACCGTACAAAATAAAACAGTCTTGTCTGCGAAAGCTGTTGAAAATAATCGCAAAGTGCAGTCACGATAAAATACCTACGGCCAGGAAGAGTTGTCTAAAGTTATGGCATTAGATGGTCAAATTCAGGCTCGGCGGAAGTGGTTAACAGTTTTTTAAAAAAGCATTAATCTTACAATTATCAGGTTGCTTGCAATTTTTCCTAATAACGTGGAAGTTTATGAATACTATCCAGAATCTAATCGAAAACATCGAAAAGGTCATAATCGGCAAGCGATCGGTGATCGAATTGGCGGTGATTTCGTTACTGTGCCGGGGGCATGTGCTGCTGGAAGACGTGCCCGGCACGGGCAAAACCATGCTGGCCCGTGCTTTGGCCCGTTCCGTGGCGATGGATTGCAAGCGTTTGCAATGTACCCCGGATTTGCTACCTTCAGATGTGACCGGTGTGCCGGTGTTCAACCAGAAAAGCTCTGAATTCGAGTTTCGCCCCGGCCCGGTTTTTACCAATATCCTGTTGGTGGATGAGATTAATCGGGCTACGCCTCGCGCTCAGTCCGCCCTGCTGGAATGTATGGAAGAATTCCGCGTCAGCGTGGATGTGCATACTTACGATTTGCCCAAAGTGTTCATGGTGCTGGCGACGCAAAATCCCATCGAGATGGCAGGTACTTATGTGCTGCCCGAAGCTCAGTTGGATCGCTTTTTCATGCGGCTGAGTGTGGGCTACCCTTCGGTAGAGGAGGAGACGCGCATGATCTACGCCCAAGCTCATTCTCATCCCATCGGGCATTTGCAAGCAGTAGTCGACGAGGCCGATCTTTTGGCGGCAAGAGAGGCGGTACGAGCTGTGCATATGGAACCGCTGGTGGGTCAGTACGTGGCCCGCATCAGCGCTGCCACTCGTCAGCATCCGCAGTTGCGTTTGGGCGCCAGTCCGCGCGGCACCTTGGCGTTGATCCGCGCTGCCCAAGGCTTGGCTTTATTGCGTAAACAACCGTATGTGACGCCAGACGCGATTAAGGCCATGGCCGGGCCGGTATTGGAACACCGCCTGATCTTGCGGCCCCAGGCTGCCGCTCAGGGACGGACGGCGCGGGAAATCTTGGCCGAAGTGCTGGATCAGGTGCCGCCGCCGGTATGAGTACCGCAATAGTTGTCCCACGGCGGCGTATCGCCATGCCGCTGGTGCTGGCGGGCCTAACTTTGGTGGTCTACTGTTCGGCGCTGAACCGGAGTCAGCCGCTGATTTGGGGCGTTGCCGCTGTTCTGTCCGCCAGTCTGGTGATTGGCTTCGCTTGGCCGCATTGGCTGGTCAGCAGGCTGACGGTGCGGCGTAGCGGCCCGGACAAGGCGGCAGAAGGCAAGGTTATCACTCTGGATGTGACGGTGGAAAACCGCGGCTGGCTGCCTCGTTTTATGGTGGAGGTGGTGGATCGTTTGCCTTTTGTCGGCGCGGGTGAGGGGCGTGCGCCGAAAAACGTGTCGCTGGGCCTGATCGGATACATTCCAAGCTTGGGTGAGCGCGACTTTCAAGTGAATTTGATTTGTGAAAAACGCGGACTGTACCAGCTAGGGCCGGTGGGACTTTCCACCAGCTTTCCATTGGGGCTTTCTGAAGCCCGGCGCGGCAAGCGGGAAGGCTTGAGCACTCTAATCGTTTATCCCGAAATTTTCCCTATTGCCGCATGGCCTTTGCAGGGATCGCCCAGCCTGATCCATAGAGGAGGGCATTTCCTGCCCAACGGAGCGGGTTCTGCCGAATTTCGGAGCTTGCGCGATTATCGTCGTGGCGATAATCCACGTCACGTGCACTGGCCCACCAGCGCCCGCCTCAGCCAATTGATGGTGAAAGAATATGAGCCTCTGGCCTCTCCCTGTTTGTATCTGGTCTTGGACTTGGCGGCTGACGCCAATGTCGGGCAGGGCAAACATGCAACGCTGGAATACGCAGTCAAAATCGCCGCATCATTGGCGCGGCTTGCGTGCGATAACAGCATGCCGGTGCGGCTGGCCGGACAAGGCAAGCAGGTTATCAATATAAATGCCGGGCAGGGCGAAGCTCACTTTGGTGAAATTTTGGAGCGGCTGGCGGTCATCGATGCGGATGGCGATATGCCTTATCGCGTGATGCTGGATAAAGCAGCCGGCGATTGTCTTATTGGTGAAACCGTAGTGGTTTTTCTCGCCGAACCGTCGGAGCGCGCAGTAGACACACTGCAATCATTGGCCTTGCTGCGTTCACGCGGCGCACATTTGTTAGCGGTTTGCTTCGAGCGGCCATCTTTCCTGGCCGCTGGCGGCGGGGCAGCGCTCACTGAATCGGCGTTGTTTGCCGGCCTGTTGGACTTGGGCGCGCAGGTGGTGCCGGTGCGCCGCGGCGACGATTTGATGCGCCTTTTTAATCCCTGATGAGTCCGCCGCTCACTTATACGCCCGCTTACCTGGGGCTGTTCGCCAGCTTGCTGCTGGCTATCTGCTGCAATGCCTACCTTGACGTTGGTTATGGCGGCTTTGCTACTGAGACCCTGCTTTGGGGAATGTTATTCGGCGTAACCCTATGGTGCGGCTGGAGTCAGCACGGCGAGGCCTCAGAAGTCAGCCGCACGTGGCAGAAGTGCGTGATGTGGCTGGGGCTATTTCTATTCATAACTTTCTTTTTGTATGTCTGGGGGCTGCCGCGAGCGGGCATCTATCTGCTGGCTTTTTTGCAAGCCTCCTACAACTGCGTGCTTACTACCCGCCGCCAGTTATACCTCGGCCTGCTGGTGGCGCTGGTGATGGCGATCTTCGCTTCCTCCCACTTTCGGGCTGACTGGACCATGCTGTTTTATCTGGTGCCGTTTGTAATCGCCGTGGTGTTTACGCTGGCGGCAGAGCAGATCAATCGCCGGGCGGAGGAAGTTCGCAGTCTTAGCCTGGAGCAAAAAATGTTCGGAGGACAGGCGGCTGCCATTGCTTCGGCAACGCTGTCCATCCTGATAGTAGGAGCCGCATTTTATGCCGTTACCCCGCAGATGAGCTGGATGACCTTGAGTTCAAGCTACGGCCTGCCTGCGGCCATAGGTATGGCGCACGAGGGCGAACCGGAACAAGGCCGACAAGGCAGCAATCCGGGGACAGCTGGGGAGGGAGCAGGCGGCTCGGGCGGCGCTTTCGGCGGCATGCAACCGGCCCGCAGCCCATGGCCCACTCCGTCTGAAATGCGGCAGGCCGCTCAACGCAAAGGAATGCCCCGTTGGCAGTCCACCACCATCATGACCATGGCTGATGCTACCGAAGCGCTGCAACAGCAGCTCGCACCCATTTTGCAAACCTTGGATGACTGGTGGGAGGCGTTTAAAAAATGGCTGCAAAAAAATCTCGACAAGGTGCTCGGCTCGCTGTTGGCGTTGATGCTGCTGGCTCTGGCTACCGGCCTTTTCTTCCTGCTGCGGGAAGTCAGGGCCGGTATGTGGCTGCGCACCCGCTTTGATTATTTACGCTATGTCGTGTTCGGGCGTCACCATTCCGGGCGCGAGGGTGTCCGGCAATTCTACGGTGCTGTGGAACGACTGTTCGCGCTGTACGGCGAAGCCCGCCCGGAAACTCTCAATACGCAGGAATATTTACGCCGCATGAGCTTGGTGCGCCCGGCGCTACGTCTTGAATTGCAGGCAGTCACTTTCCAGTTCGAGGATGCCCGCTATGGAGCCCAAGCGCCCGATGCTGAGCAAGTCCAATCCATGCGTGAGCGTTATCGCTGTATTTTTCGAGTGTTGAGTGGGTAGAGAGGAGAATGTGTCGCCACGTCCATTACGTATCCATCAAATCACCCCCGTTAACCCCTCAACCAGCAAGCGGGAGTATTGGTCTGGATCATAGTGATGGTCGCTGCGCTCATTATTGAGCAGGTCAGCCTTGACGATGCCGTGTTCACCCAGAGACAAATCATCCAGCATGAGGTAGCGGATGCCGTTTTGTGCGCAAAACCGCTGCATGGCCCGGTTGAATTCCAGGGTCAGCCCGGTTCTGTCCGTTTGTGAGGCGGTGACTTCCCGTCTGGCATTGGCAATGTCGCCCCAGTCGTTGTCATCCTGAATGGTAGGCAGCGGGGTACTGATGCAGACAACCTCGAAGCGTATTTTTAATTCAGCCAAAAACCCGGAATAGCTGGCGATGGCTTGGTTCATCATCGCAGCGACAGACTCCTGATATTTTTGCGCCCGGTACCAAATGACAAAACCGGTATCGACTTCGCCCAGCATCACGACGACTCGCTTTGCGGCGGTTTCGCAGGCGGCTTTCCTGAAGACAGGATAGGCTTTGGTTGCTGAATTGGGGTTTTCCAGCCCTGATGCCGTGGCGCCAATAACGGTAAGCACATTGAGCAGCACGTTTGGAAATCTTTCTTTAAACAACGGGTGAGAGAAAACGGTAGTATGGGAGTCGCCAAGTACTAATATTTCTCGTACCGACGATGCCTTGAGTTCATGCGTTACAAGGTTTTGCATGTGATTCCACTCTGCTTTTTTTATGTGTTTAAAGACAGTTTTTAACGGGCGGTCACAAACAATTATTTATTGAAGCAGCCTCAAGCATCGTTGCCAATTGACGAATCACTTAATATCAATAGTCGGGGCAAGTTGCACTAAAGCCTGATGCTTATTGTTTGCTCAAAATTATTTATAGTTTCTAAAACTGCGGCAGAATATGCAGTACCCGTTCTGATTGCTGAGGTCGAACGAGCAGAGAGCATATACTGCATTGGCGTGCTTTTAAACTATCCCGCCTGTTTAAATAATTTTAACTCAAATGCATAAAATCAGCCTATGGAACTCAACATAATCAATTTTTTTAAAAAAGATATATGGCTGTTACAAGAGGATAAGCTTTCGCTATTTAAAGCAAAGATAGTCAAATCGTTAAAAATAATACTATTGTCCGTCCAGGGTTTCTCGCGCGATTTGTGTTCACTCAGGGCATCTGCATTAACGCTTTATACGATATTGTCGATAGTGCCTATCATCGCGATGCTATTTGGCATCGCTAAGGGTTTCGGCTTTGAAAAAATGATGAAACAGCAATTAATCGAGAAAATACCCAGCCAGGAAACTATGGTATTGCAATTAATCGATTTTGCGCAAAATCTGCTGGAAAGCACTAAAGGAGAGGTTGTTGCGGGAACCGGTATTATTATTTTGTTCTGGACTGTTATTAAAGTCATCGGCAATATCGAAGAGTCATTCAACTACATCTGGAAAGTAGAGCAAGGCCGAGCACTAAGTCGCAAATTCAGCGATTATTTATCACTAATGCTATTGGCTCCGGTTATTTTAATAATATCCGGCAGCATCACAGTCTTTCTCACAACACAGCTTACTTGGTTAGTAGACTTTATTAACTTATCCGGGATTGGCAATTGGCTGGTCATTAGGGCGCTAAGCTTGTTGCCCTTACTGCTTATGACGGGGCTGTTTACCTTCATGCTTGTTTTTATGCCCAACCGTAAAATCAATTACAAAGCCGGCATCATTGCCGGTTTTATTACCGCTATTATGTATAATTTGGCGCAGTGGGCTTATTTAAGCTTGCAGTTTGGTGTGTCGGATTACAACGCAATTTACGGCAGTTTTGCAGCGTTACCCTTGTTCGTCATTTGGTTGCAAATTGGCTGGATGATTGTCCTGTTCGGCTGTGAAATAGCTTTCTTTTTGCAGAATTATGAAAATTACCAACATAGCAGCGAGTTTTCCAACTTGAGCTTTTCCCTGGAGAAAGTCATTGCTCTTCAAATTACGCACATGATTATTAAAAATTTTATTCCCTTGAATAATCCCTTAACGGTAGCCCAAATAGCTAAAAATATGGATATCCCGATAGCCATTATTCAATCCATTTTATTAAAGTTAGTGGCTAGCCATATTATTGTCGAGTTTAAAGACCAGAAGGAATATGAGGTCTATCAGCCAGCGGTTGATATTAATATGCTCACTATTTCTTATGTTGTTAATGCATTGGAACAGTGCGGGCAAAACCATTTACCGGGCATCAAGCAGGACCCGCTGTTTATGAATGCCGTCAATAGTTTCAGAAAAATAATCGAAGCCTCTGAACAAGACCGTTTACTGAAAGATATTTAGTAATCGGTCGCGTTGAACCAAAGCGATAGAATATTGTCTTAATCCCTGCCGTTTTCGAAAAAACCAGTTATTTGTCCCGAGCACGCTGGCAGAATCAAATTAGCTTTTAACGCATTCTTTAAACGTAAAAGCTAAAGCGCCCGGTACACGTTCTCTCAATATCAATGGGCTATGCCATTACTGCGCAGTTCGAGCCTTAGAAGAATGACGGCCTAAGTCCAGCATCCTCGCCGCACAAACAATCATTAGGCAGCCAATTAGCATGGATATACAATAAAAATAATAGCGGAATCTGTCATGCAAGTCGTCAAATGAGGTAATTGCTTGGCCGTAAGACTGCCCGCGCCGGTTGCCGAAGCGCTTCAACTTAAAGAAGGCGATGATATTGGCTTATATAAATGTTTAGCGGATTTTTATTAACGTCCTCTTCGCTAATTAAAAACATCTTCAAAAAGGAAAACTAATGAGAATTTTATTGCTGTTTGCTTTATTCATGGTGTCCGCACAAGCCACAGCCGCCGCTTTGCCGGTTAAAGAAATTACCTCAGGCATATATGTCCATTTTGGCAAACATCTATTTCCAGACAGCAAAAATCACGGCGAAATCGCCAACCTGGGTTTTATTGTCGGGCAAAAATGCGTCGCGGTCATTGATAGCGGCGGCAATCCCGAGCAAGGCGCGGCGTTAAAACAAGCCGTTACCGAAACCACAAAAACGCCGATTTGCTACGTGATCAACACCCATGTCCATCCCGACCATATTAACGGCAACAGCGCTTTCAAAGCGGCCGGAGTCAAATTTGTCGGCCACCATAAACTGGCCAGGGCGATGGCCGCGCGCGGCTCGTATTATCTGGACAAAGCCGCGGATCAATTGGGCGTCAAAATGAGCGCCGCCGATTTAATTCCTCCCGATATCGAAGTCAACGACAGCATGAAACTGGACTTGGGCGGACGGACATTAGTCTTAAAAGCCCATCCCGCTGCGCATACCGATAACGATTTGAGCGTGTACGATCAGGAAAGCGACACGCTATGGCTGTCGGATTTGCTGTTTACCGAGCACGTGCCGACGCTGGACGGCAGTTTGAAAGGTTGGCTGGCGGAAATCGAAAAACTGGAGAAACAGTCTTTCCGGTATGTAATTCCGGGGCATGGTGATGTAGTAACCGATTGGCCGCAAAGCATCCAGCCGGAAAAGCATTACCTGACCTTGTTGCAGACCGAAATTCGCGCTGCGATTAAAAAAGGCCAGCATCTGGAAGATGCCGTGCAAACCATCGGTTACTCCGAAAAAAACAATTGGGCTTTGTTCGATGACTATCACCGCAAGAATGTCACCACCGCTTTTGCCGAGTTAGAATGGGAATAGCATTACAAGCCCGCCAATTAAAACCAAACTGGAAAATATTATGAACTACAAAAAATTATTACCGGCCATCTTGCTAGCTACATTATTGCCGGTTGCCGCAGCCACAGCGGCCGAGGACGAAAATATCTGGAACCGCGTTTTGAAGCCGGAGTATTTCGCCCAGCAAGCGATTGAAGAATCCAACGATGTCATCGAGCTGGAAGCGCCTATGCGCGCCGAAGATCCGGCCTTAGTGCCGTTTAAAATCACCAGCAAAATCAAGCAAACCAAGGATAACTACATCAAGCGAATTCTGGTGCTGGTCGATAGCAACCCGTTTCCATTCGTCGGTGATTTCGGCTTTACCCCGGACAGCGGCAAAGCCGATGTGGCGATGCGGATACGGGTTAATTCCAACAGTTTTATTCGCGCGATTGCCCAAATGAACGACGGCAAATTGATCATGACCAAAAAATTCGTCAAAGCCAGCGGCGGCTGTTCCGCCCCGATTGGCGCCAATCTGGATGAAGCCATGAGCCGTCTGGGAAAAATGAAGTTCAGGCTGGAAGACGAAGTCAAAATCGGCGAACCGAATCTGGTACAGCTGATGATCAGTCACCCGAACATTACCGGCATGCAAATGGATCAAATAACGCGCTTTATTAAAAAATCGCATTTTGTTAAAGACGTAAAAGTGACGTTCAACGGCAAATCGGTGTTTACCGCAAAAACCGACATTGCGATTAGCTCTGATCCTAATTTCAGATTCTATTTCGTGCCGGACAAAGCGGGCGAGTTAAAAGCCGAAGTGACCGATACGTCCTGCGAATTGCCGACCAAGAGGGATGTGTGCAGCGAAGGCAATACTTTTACCGAGACGTTTAGATTTCAGCCGTAGTTTTAAAAATAAGTATTGCAAGTGTTAATAGCTCACCGGATATGATTAAAAGCGCATGATTATCACCCGCCCCCATCCTTTGAATGTATAAGCATCTACATAGCACGTCATCCCGGCATGGATTCACGTCAGGCTTCCTGCCTGACGCCCTTCGGGTTAATGCAAATCTGTTCCAGACATATTTGTGCCGGGATCCAGAACACAGAGATGTTAAAGCGACCATACGGAAAATAACTTAAAAAGTAGAACTTCAGCCCATCTTGTTAGCCGCACAAAGTAGCATTAGACAGTCAATTAGCATGGATATACAATGAAGGCCCGTATATCTTTCCAGCATAGGAGTCCGTCATGCAAGTCGCAAAATGGGGTAATAGTTTGGCTGTAAGATTGCCCGCGCCGGTTGTCGAAGCGCTTCAACTTAAAGAAGGCGATGACATCGAGATTCATATCGCCGGTGAACGGGTTTTCGAACTTGAAAAAAAGCCCAGCTCGCAAGAGTTGTTAGCCCGATTACGTAAATATCGGGGGCGCTTACCCGCTGATTTCAAGTTCGACCGCTTGGAAGCTCATGAACAACGATAAGCAGTTTTTCGATACCAATGCGCTGTTGTATTTGCTGTCCGAAGATAACGCCAAAGCGGACCGGGCAGAAGCGATCATTGCAGCGGGCGGCATCATCAGCGTTCAAGTACTTAATGAATTCGCCTCGGTTGCATTCCGAAAACTTGGCATGAGCTATGCTGAAATACGCGATGTACTGGCAATAGTACGCACCGTATGTCAAACCCAAGCGCTGACTGCCGATACCCATGATCGGGGGCTGGATATTGCGGAACGATTCGGTTTCTCCTTGTACGACAGCATGATCGTCAGCTCGGCTGTTGCATCCGGCTGCACCGTTCTGTATTCGGAAGATATGCAGCATGGTCAAGAAATCGATGGGCAATTGGGGGTTATAAATCCTTTTTTGGATAAGTAAGAGAGAACAAGCAGTAGGGTAGGTCGGGCAACAGTTTTTCGTTGCCCGACATTTTATTATCCGAAGATGGAATGGTGGTGATCAACACCGGAATCCGTAACCCTTTAAAGCTTGAAATTGTCGGGCATAAACAGCATGCCCGACCTACGGGACTGGAAGTGGTAAAAGTTGGAAGCTCTTTTACACCCAAAAGCCTACTAAGCTATTAACAACCGGCAGGGGGTAGCTACGATTTAGCTACGGCATTAACTTCTATTTAATATGGCAATTATCTCCATTACTTTATTCATGATTTTTTGACGTTCAGTTTGTTCGTTAGATATAAAATCAGAAGTAAGCTTGAATCCTGAATTCATTACGTCACCAGCTGTTATTATTCGCCAATAGTCATTGACATGATTAGTTAATTCAGTTGTATGGGTATTTTCAATTTTTGTATTCAGCATATTTATCTCTGAAATAAGGCCAGCGGTTTTATTCCTTAATAGCCTAAGTCGGACAGTCATATCCCGCGTATTATTTTGATCAATTTCTTTCAGAGGAATCCATGAAAGGAACATAGTCTCGATACCATCTAGATATGCAAGATAGCTTGATGCTCTTTCAATAGTAATATCTTTCAGTTTGCGCTTGTCTCCAATCCATTTATTAATGCTAAGAGGGAGTGTGAAACCTAGAATGATTGCAACTATAAAATTAGCAAGTTCTCCGACTCTGACTTCATGTTGTAAAGCTAATATTCCATAATTATTTATGAGAATTCCTACTCCGAAACCAAAAGCAGTCCCAATTATTAAAGCTACATATATCATTTATTACTCTTTATATTCAGGTTGATCAATTTCATTTTCGATCAAATCAATTAAAGTTTTGTCATCGTCAGATTTTATTTTCAAATATTGTTTTACTATATCTCTGCCAAATTCATGAGATAAACGGCCGAAGGACCCTGAAATAAATGACGATGCGTACCCCCAAGTATCATCCATATCAACAAGTAGTGTTACTTGTTGTGACACCGCTTCTTTAAAAGTTGGTTTCAAAAGTTCCTCATAAAACTCTTCCCCTGATTTATCCCCGTCCGTTCGATATCTAGCACCTGGTGCATCTGTAAACTCTTTTGCTATTTTTATGACTAATTTTTCCATGATATATACCTATGCGCTTTCAGCGCTTAATTCAAAATACCAAAATGTACCTTGAAAATTGTTATTTAATTCTATAAATGTATCATTCTTTAAATTGACGAAAGCACGATTTGTAATGACAAAAGATTTAGTGAAATTTACATTCTTTGAGTGATGAAAGATTGAGGGTAATCCTTTTCCTCGTTCAGAAAGATTTGTCCGAGACTTTAGCCTTCCATGAAAAATATCATTAATAAGGTCGGCATCAGATCTCGCTCCGATTACCTTTAAAGCAGTTTTTATATAGTTTTGAACGGGACCACTTTTTATAATACCAACCCCTAGGTCAAGAAATGAAATACTCACAGTTTTTTCATTATTACAGTCCATAAATAACCACCAATTATAAGTGCCCACCATATCCGGATTGGCATGATTATTTGTGTTTGCCATCAACTCAATAAGTATTTGATAAAGAGGTCTGAATTTTTTTGGCTGACTAAATAATTTAGATATTGCTCTCTCGCACACATCTCTAGCTATGATATTTTCGACTCTATTATTGGTGATTTTGTGAACAAAAACATTTGAGTTACTTATTTTGTTTCTATCATCTGATGTAACATGATTATAAAATCCAGAATCTTTAAATAAAGTATATAAAGATTCTTTTGTTGGAGCATTTCCTCTGATACATTTATTTTTCTTAAAGTGAGGGTCATTAACTGTTGCGCATAGTAATGCAACAGTATCGGGAGTCATAATATCTATATTTTTAATGTCAACAAATAAGTCATGATCTGCTTGAATAATATCTTTAGACTTATCAAAAAACGATATAACCTCATCAGTATTTTGAATGAATGAGAAATTATTAGGTGCAATATTTGTTATAAACGATTCATTCTTTTTTTGGCCTGATGTTTTCCCGTCCTCTTTTCCTAACAAAGGTATTCGTTTTCTTCTTTCATATCGTATTCTTCTGAGTTTACACTTCGTTGCTCGTGCTGCTTGCTTTGCGGAATAATGTTTCCATTTTCCTAATGAAAGATATTTCTTCACAACTTATTTTCCATGTCTGTCTGCTTTAAAAGGAGAATTAATTAGAACTGTAGGATGGATTCGCCTTAAGGCAATCCGCCGCAACTTCGGTAGGCTGATGTCGGTGTTGAGCGTGTGTGACGGTTTGCTATCGCGAAACCACCCTACGAGCCAAATGCGTCATCCGATCCAATAGACGGTTGATGGTCTGTTCCTCATCCATAGTCAAATCGGGATAACTCAACAATTCCATCCGAGTGATGGCGCTAAACCCGCAAGCAGGCAGACTGATGCCGCTTAAAATAGAGATAGCTTCGTCATTGCCTTTAAGCAAACCAATGATGGTATTGGTATCAAGCAGATAGCTAAGACCATTCATCACGCATCGCCTGTTGAATCTCTAATGGGTTGCCTCTGAATGAGGGAGAGTTTTTTAGTATCCCGGCAAAGTCGGTCAGTAATTCAGGCTGCTCGGTATGATGGGCTTGTTGTGTGTTGCGATAGACTAGCGTCAGATTTTTTAATAATTGCGCCGGGCTAATATGTTCATGCTCTGCCAATTCATTAAGTAAGACAGCCGTTTCATCGTCTAATTCTATGATTGCCATGGTTTATATCCTCTTTTAAAGTTTGTAGCTTATGCTTCATCGCTGGAAAAAGTAAAATTTTCTTCAAATTCGCGCAGGTCTTTGGGCTGTTTCCACTGCTACACCTAGAGTAAGGTGACGGTGCTAAATGAGCTTGACTACCTTGACAACGTCAGATCATAGCTTGTACTACGTCCTCCCCCGTCCGCTTTTACCAATGCGTCTAATTCCATAAGATTGAGAATGTCGCGGTAGGCAGTGTCCTGAGAGCATTTCGCCAGCTTGGCCCACTTGGGATGTGGTCAACTTACCTTCGAAGCCGTCCAGCAGCTGGTTGAGCACTTTGATCTGGCGCTCGTTCATTGGTACATCGGCAAAGTGCTCCCAGAATTTGGCTTTTGTCAGCACTGCTGACAGGGTTTCGTTCGCTCGGGCAATGGCGCGTTGCAGGCAAGCTAAGAACCACAGCAGCCACTCGGTTACGTCCAGATCGCTTTTTTGGCTGCGTTCCAACACGTTGTAATAGTCGGTGCGCTCTTGCTGAATCTGCGTCGAGAGGCTGTAGAAGCGTTGCTCGCATTGCTCCGACCTTGTCAATGCCATGTCGCCGATGGCGCGGGCGATACGGCCGTTGCCGTCGTCGAACGGGTGCAGGGTGACGAACCATAAATGCGCCAGTCCCGCTTTGAACGCCGGATCGAGCTGATCGGGCCGCTCGAACCAGTCTAAAAATGCCACTATTTCCGCTGCTAGCCGATTAGCCGGTGGCGCGGTGCAATGCACTTTTTCGCGCCCGCATGGATTGATGACGGAGCCGGAGATAACTTGCATCGGGCCTTCGCATCGCCGCGCCATGCTGCCACCTTGATCTGCGCCAAGCCGCTACGCCCGGTCGGAAATAAAACTCCATGCCAAGCGAACAGGCGCTCGACCGTCAATGCTTCGACATGGCGCTGAGCGGCATCAAGCATCACCTCGAAAATGCCTTCGACATGACGGTCTCTACGGGCGCCAAAGCGCCGATGTCCAAACCCAAACGTCGGGCAATCGATGAGCGCTGTAGGGCGGATTCGCGTTAGCAATCCGCCATGATTTGGTGATTTACTTTGGGCCTCAGAGCCATAGAACGTGCCGAAGAACGAAGCGCATCAATTGCGATCGATTGCTTCATGTTGCCAGCACATCTACGGTCTTACTTTGGTGTTAGAGGAGGTTGTGGGTTATCCACAAAAACTGTGGATAACCTTGTGGTTGACCTATGTCTTGTAAGTATAAGTACCTATCCCAGCTGGCGTTTTTGTTAAAACGGCTAAAAATTAGTCATTCAGGCATACTGGTGTCCATTCCGGCATTCTGTAAGCACGATACTACGTGTCTTCCCATATTGACTACGCCGCCGGGCGCGATCAAAATCGTAAAAAAGTACGCCCGTCTCACTCCCTCATTGCTTTATTAGGAAAATCTATGATGTCAGCGATTGGAAGGTGGATAACGGTTGTTTTCATCAGTTTTTTTATGCTGGGTTGCTCAAGCATACGCGCTAGAACCGAAACCCCTGATAAAGAGTGGACGGTCTACCCCGGTATTCAGCGGGACATAAAAGATACCGGCGGGATATTCAGGGGCAAGAATCCGGACTCAGTTTGGGCCAAGGGCATGGTAACAACACTCCTTCTTTTGGACCTGCCTTTCTCGGCCGTGTTCGACACGGTTGTGATGCCCTATGATCTTTATCGGATTTACGCGCCAAAATATTCCGTAGAGAACGCTGAAAAGGGAAAGCACGTTAACAATCCGCCATGATCGGATGATTTAATCCGGGCTTTGTTAATAGTGATTGGCGGTCTGCTACGCGAGCCGCCTTACGCCTACACCATGCCTGAAAGCTAATAGCCAGTGTGTTAAGACCTGTGCTTATTAGTTGGAGCAGATTGCCCGCCCAGATTTTCTTAAATTCCCAGAAAGACTTTTATCCATCTCCTTATCTAGCTGCTAAAATGGGCTTATCTTTTAACTGCCCAAGAATTGAAAAATGGATGTAATCCAACGCATTGCCGAAGAATTAGCCGTTAACGTCAAGCAAGTCAGCGCCGCTGTCAACTTATTGGATGAGGGCGCGACTGTCCCGTTTATTTCCCGCTACCGAAAAGAGGTGACCGGCGGTCTGGACGATACTCAATTAAGGCTGCTTGAAGAGCGGTTGGGTTATTTGCGCGAGCTGAACGCGCGGCGCCAAACGATTCTGGACAGCATCAGCTCTCAAGGCAAGCTGACGCCGGAGTTGGAAAAATCAATCAAAGATGCCGACACCAAAACGCTGCTGGAAGATTTGTATTTGCCCTACAAGCCCAAGCGCCGCACCAAGGCACAGATCGCCCGGGAAGCAGGGCTGGAACCGCTTGCCGATGCCTTGTTGGATGACCGCCGCCTGATTCCCGAGCAAGTCGCCGCAGGCTATATCGATGCGGAAAAAGGCGTGGCGGATGTTGCCGCCGCTTTGGATGGCGTACGACAAATCATTATGGAGCGCATTTCCGAAGACGCCGAACTATTGGCCGAATTGCGCGAACGCATCTGGCAAAAAGGCATTATGCACGCCACCGTTGTGACCGGCAAAGAACAGGAGGCGGCAAAGTTTAAGGATTATTTCGATTACGAGGAAGCCATCAACAAAATCCCTTCACACCGGGCTTTGGCGTTGTTTCGCGGGCGTAATGAGGATTTGTTGAATCTAACGCTTAAACCCGGCGCTGACGATAAAATGGAGCACGACCTTTGCGCCCAGTTTGTCGCCCGTCGCTTGAACATTACCGACAGCTCAAAACCGGCCGATGCCTGGCTGGCGGAAACCGCGCGTTTTGCCTGGAAAATCAAGCTGTACACCCGTATCGACCTGGATTTAAAACTCAGGCTGCGCGAAGCCGCCGAGCTGGAAGCGATCCGGGTTTTCGCCAGCAATTTAAGAGACTTGCTGTTGGCCGCACCGGCCGGGCCTAAAGCGACGATGGGCCTGGACCCCGGCATACGCACCGGCGTTAAGGTTGCGATTGTCGATCCTACCGGCAAGCTGCTGGCAACCGATACCATTTACCCGCATCCGCCGCGCAAGGACTGGGACGGATCGATAGATACGCTGGCAAAACTGATTCAAAAGCACAAGGTCGATTTGGTCAGCATTGGCAACGGCACCGGTTCTCGGGAAACCGACCAGCTGGTGGCCGATGTGATGAAACGGCACAGCGAACTGAAGTTTACCAAGATCACCGTGTCGGAGGCGGGCGCGTCGGTGTATTCGGCATCCGAACTGGCCGCCAAGGAATTCCCCGGGCTGGACGTGTCTTTGCGCGGTGCGGTTTCTATCGCCAGACGCTTGCAGGACCCGTTGGCCGAGCTGGTCAAAATCGATCCCAAATCGATCGGCGTCGGCCAATACCAGCATGATGTGAATCAGGTTCAGTTAGCCAAAGGGCTGGATACCGTGGTCGAGGATTGCGTAAACGCGGTCGGCGTTGACGTGAATACCGCATCGGTAGCGCTGCTGAAACAGGTGTCCGGTTTGTCCGCCAGCATCAGTGAAAACATTGTTGCGTTCCGTAATGAGAACGGCCCGTTCGCCAACCGCAAGCAATTGAAAAAAGTGCCGCGCTTGGGCGACAAGGCTTATGAACAGGCGGCGGGATTCTTGCGCATCATGAACGGCGACAACCCGTTGGATGCGTCTTCGGTGCATCCCGAGGCTTACCCGGTGGTTGAGGCTATCATCGGCAGCACCGGGAAATCGATCCGCGACCTGATCGGTCAGAGCCAGTTCCTACGCGGTTTGAATCCTGCTAATTACACGAACGAGCATTTCGGTTTGCCGACGGTGACCGACATTTTGCAGGAATTGGAAAAGCCCGGACGCGATCCGAGGCCGGAATTCAAAAGCGTCGAGTTCAAGGCAGGCATCGAGAAGATCACCGACCTTGAAGTCGGCATGAGGCTGGACGGCGTAGTCACCAACGTTGCCAACTTCGGTGCATTTGTTGATATTGGCGTACATCAGGACGGCTTGGTGCATATCTCCCATTTATCGGATACTTTTGTCAAAGACCCCAGGGATGCGGTTAAAACCGGCGAGATGGTTAAAGTGACGGTGCTGGAGGTCGATGTCGAGCGCAAACGGATTTCTCTATCGATGAAAACAAATCCCGAGGCGAGCGACGTCAGGCCCGAACGAAATAATCAAAAGCCGACTGCGCATAAGCCCAAGCAGCAGGCGCCGGTGCAAAGCGCAATGGCTAACGCATTCGCCAAGGCGCGAACCAGTAAATAATTGTAGCTCTGCTATACTGAGTCAATTATTAACATACCAACAGGATTTGAAATGCGTAAATTCAGTCGTTCTTTTGTTTTATTTGCCAGCCTGTTTGCGGCATGTGCGCCGGTGACTCAGGCCGAGACGCAGCAACAGGGTTATGGCATGACGGCCTATGCACCCTCTGCTCAACGAGGCATATATCCAAACCAGAGCTTTGGCGACAGCTATGGCAGCAAGGTTGGCAATAAGGCGCTGAATAGCTTTGCTAATCTGACCGCAGGCATACTGGAAATCCCCAAAAACATTATTAATACGACTAATGAAAGCAATGTCTTTTATGGTATTGTCGGGGGAGTATTTAAAGGCGTGGTCGTCATGGCGGGACGCTTAGGGGTGGGAGTTGCCGATTTGGTCACGATCCCCCTTCCAACCAAGCCTATAGCTTACCCATTGTATGTTTGGGATGATTTTGATGTGGATACCAGTTTCGGTCCGGTATTTCGTTTAGACCAGAGTCCGGAAGAAGAGGCTATCGTTCAAGCGCCAATCCCGCAACCTGTTGTTGCCGCGCCCGCTCCTGTAGCGCCCAAGCCGGAGCCGATTGATAACTCCAAGCAGTACAACCAGGAAACCAACCAGAAACTGGATGAAGTGTTCAAAAAAAGAATGAAAAAATAGTGCGTTGGCGCTAAAAACGAAAAAGCCCGGAGGTGGAAACCTGCCGGGCTTTTTTGTGTGAGGCTATTATTCAGGAATCACTGTTCCGAGTCAGGCAACGGCACAGGAGCAAATTCCGGGTGCGCAACGCTAAGCTTGCTGCCGACTTCGCCCATATAAAACACCAGAATCTTGACCGGCTCTTCGCCTATGTTGCGGCCATTGTGAAGTACGCCTACAGACTCGGGCAAAACGTCGCCTGAATGCAGGATTTTAACCTGGCCTGTGGCAAGTTTTAGTTCCAGCTCACCTTCCATGATGTAGCCGAACGAGGGTACCGGATGTTCGTGCCAGCCGGTCTCGCCCTCTGGCGCAATCTCAACGATCAGTGTAGTGACTTCGCTTTGCCCTTTGGGATAGACGATCGGCTTGCCGTCCCAGCTGGTGGTGGTCTTGAGGAGTGGAGTAACTTTAAGGTCAGGGTTTTCATCCGTAGCGAATGCTGTAAACGGGCAGCATAAGGCAGTGAGCAACATGAATTGCGCTTTGACGTTCATTTGCATAACTTTATTAAAATTCAATCAGTCGACGCATCGTGCACTTAACCCGGAGGCCAGGTCATTTGCCGGCCGCCCAGCAGGTGCAAATGCAGATGGTAAACGTCCTGTCCGCCTTTCCTGTTGCAGTTAAACACGGTTCTGTAACCGGCTTCAGAAATGCCTTCCTGTTTAGCCAGTTTTGCCGCCGTTTGTAGTATTTGGCCTGCCAGCAGGGTGTCGTCCAGGTCATTCACGGTAGCAATATGACGTTTGGGGATAATCAGGATATGTACCGGGGCTTGAGGCCTGATATCCCTGAAAGCCAGGATATTCTCGTCTTCGAAAACCACATCCGGTTTGATATCGCCAGCAACCATTTTGCAAAATAAGCAGTCAGTCATTGTTTCTCCTTGTTATACGATCGGCCGGGGCGGCCGACACGGTTGGTGTGAAAATATACGCCCCTTCTCCGGTCAGGGAAAGGCTGTCGAGGGTCATAAGGTCACGCAGACACAAGTTGCGCCACATACCCGGCGCGCTTGTGAGCAGGGTCGGCGTATTGGCTGTAGACGCCTTGAGCTGACGCACCAAAGTGCAGCGGTTTAATAAAAGCAGATACAACCGGGCCCGACTCTGAGGTATCCCCACGAATTAACCTCTTTCCAACTTTTCAAAATACCCGACTAATAGCGCCTGCGCTAGTTCTAAATAACCCTCAGGCAGTTCAAACGAGACATAGCGGCAAGCCATTTTGCCGAGAAAATAACCGGATAACCGGAGCTGCCATCGGGACCCAAGGGGGCATAAGACGTGGTTCCGGGATCTCCGCCATCATAAAAGGCGTAACGCCCGCCAAGCTCACCGTGCCCATCAGATTCGGCACGTTGGACGGGTCGGACAATGCAATCGGTATGGTGGAACTCCTGGCTATATTTTCATACCATGACACAACGCCCTCATTAAATCATTAATGATCCTGCGCCGTCACGGTGCAGGCGCCGCCCCAGGGAGCTGCCGGGATAGTCACTGCGCTATTTGCGGTCAAGGTGTTTGCCGCAACGCTACAGATTGTGTACCACGTCCCCGTTTGCTGTAGGAGCAATTGTTGGGTTGGATCTACTGTAACTGAATGCACGTTGTTATCGCTGATAGGCGATGGCGGGGCTATCTGGCTGCCGCCTTGTACCACAGCCATCGGATATTGGCCCGCCTGATTGGCTTGCACGGTAATTTCAACCGCACTGGGCGGCGTACCGCTACAATTGGAACTGCCCACAACACACAATGGCGGGTTAAAGTTGCTTGGGCAGGCCAATGATTCGGCCGGCGAAGACGGTGCAGCGTATGGCGCCTTGGTCAGCATGGTTTGATATTGCGCTGCCAGATTTGCAAACGCGTTATTCGGCCAGGCCGGCTTTAAATTCTTCACGTCAGTTTTGCCGTTCAGTCCCTTACTGCCTTTACCCAATTTAACTAATGCGAATCCGGAGCCTGCGCCCGAGCCATCACCGATGTATTGATAGGCAAAGCCACCGGAAATATTGCCTGAGACTGTGGCATCGTTATAGAAACTTGGCACATCCAGAAAGTCTCTGTTGCCGGAAGTCAATCCGGCTTCGTATTCCGACAAGATCACAGGAATGGAGTAATTACCGATGCTGTAATCTGAAACAAGGCCTTCATATGCAGCCGTATTTCCCCCGGGCGGGACGTATCGGTAAGTGTTTATGCCGATATAATCTAACGGCTGACCATTGCATGCAGAACTGGCATAGTATTGCGCAACTGTGCTTTCATTATCCGGCGTGTCTTGCATGGCCACGCCGACGGGAATGGCGCGATATGTCTTGGCTGACATGTAGGTTTTGGCATCATTCGCCGCCGACTTGATTGCCGCGGCGGCATTTAACTGTGTTGGAGTGCCTTTGCCTTCTGCGCCCGGGTCGGTCACTTCATTGGCGATTTCAAAGCTCAGCACATTGGCATAAGCTTGAAATTCATCAATAATCTGCTGCACACGCACTTTAAACTGCGAAGGATAAGGATGTTGCCCACTTGCCGGATTTTGAGGAATATTGGTGCCGTATGGATCATTCGCCAAACCCACAATGACGTAAATCCCGTTTTGTGCGAGTAAATTCATCGTCTTGGCATGCGGCTTATTGTGGCTCACTTGATACACGCGAAGCGCATTGATATTCAAGTTTTTAAAACTGTATTTGTTCGATGACTGCAATAAGGCTTGAATCACCGGGTTGGGCTTGCCGCCAACATCAATCAAGGGATCAACGCCGTTCACCGGCTGAAAGCCGACGCCGCGAAACAATAGGCGATTATTGTTTTGATCAAAAAAGGCTTTGCCGTTAATGGTCGCGCCCTGGGTAATTGCACCGGCCGAAGACGCTGCGGCTTGCGCTCTTTCGGCCGGTGCCGCGCTCGCTGTATGAATTGCGCCGGTCAATAACAAACCTAACAGTAGTTGCACCTGTCTCATAACATTACCTTTACAGTTGAATAACACATTTAATTAAAATTAATTATGAAGATAGTGATAGCCGATCACGAAAAACCAGGGCGCCAGGTCCTGCAGTAACAGACCTGGCGCTTTATTTCCTCTAGGGATTCGCCACACATCCACAAACAGACATTTTACCTGGTACTGTAGTGGTCCATTGTTTATTCCATGTGCTATCGGCACTTGCGCATACTGTTGGACACTGTTGCTCTGCTTGGCTATTGCTGTATATGGGGCCGGCAGGCATGTCGCCGGTTTTCTGTTGGGCGCGGCCAAACAAGTGGCTCATATCGCCTTGATAGGAGGCAGTCGTTGGCTGGTGGCATGAGAAGCAATCCTGCTGGGTCCATGTTGTCGGTGATGTGCTTGGACCGGTGGTGAGATTGATGTCTTTTTGCATCCATGTTTCCATGGTGGTGTTTGCCAAGTTTTTGGTACCGGCAATGCCCATTATGCTTTCGCCTGGAGGATTGGGGGTGTTGGGATTGCAGCTTAAGCCCAAGGTCCCGACCGAGCTGCCTGGCTTAGGGTTTCCGTCAAAAATGTTGAAGCAGCCTACCAGCGGCGTAGTTTGTCCTGCGGCGGCGCCCCAGGCTCCCCATTCCGCACCGATCAACTGATAGTTTTTCCATTTGTTGTTTAAAGTGGAAGGCAGATTTGTTTGCACGTTATTGTTTAGGCAAGAGGTAACCGCTAGGTTACTCGCGGCAGCGTCGCAATTGGTGGCTGGAGGCAACTGATCGGTGCGGCACACATTAACCGAGACCCAGGTTTTGTTGTCGTCGGAGGGATTGGGATTCGTTAAGCACAAAGGATTGGCTACGCCGCTTTGCGGGTAAGTGCATTGCGTGCCATCACCGCCAGCGTTTGTATATGTGGTGTAGTTGAAGAGATTCCAGCCTGTCGTTAATCCGGCAGGGTTCGGGTTGATAGGATTGCTGCCTCCGGCGGCACAGTCAGGCGCATTGGCAACATGCTCGAAGGAGGCCCAAATCATCTCGCCATGCAGAGGGGTTTTCTGCACTAAGTGCATGCCGATCAGCCCCCACCAGTTCCCGGCACTGTCCTTTTCGCAATGCATAGTGTCGGCGGGGCAATCGCTTTGCTTGCTGCCATAGTCTCGCCAAGCGGTCTTAATCTCTAATGCCGACTTTGTGGAAGTGGGGGTTGTGGGAGGCAACCATATTCCTCCTTTAGACGGATCGGCATTGAAGGCTGCGGCAGCCTGGTTTATAGCCGGAATTGTATACATGCCGTTTTCAGCAATGTAATTTACAAAGTCCTCATTTACACGAATATCATAGCTAACGGTTTTGCCGTTTACGTCCAGCAGATGAAAGGCGTCGCCAGCCTGTAGGTGGTTCATGTTTTTATTCATTTGCGCGGTCTGTAGCGGGGCATACGTGCCCGACCAGACAGGCTTGCCGGATTTTGGCATGGCGTCATACCATGGCGCCAAACTCATAAACCGGGGCTTGCCCGAGGCATCGTTACCCACCAGATACAAAAAATTATTCCAGGCAAACTGATCGACATCGCAAGTGCTTGCAGATAACTGGCCTTTGGCCATAGGCTCGTCGCCCCACAAGGCCGCCCCGTTAACGGTGCCGCTATTTGGAGCATTGATGGTGCAGGCAGAACCGGCCTCGGCTATGGTGGCGAAAGACGCCAGCATGACAATGGAACTCAATAATGAAACAGTATCTAACTTCATATTTTCACCTAATATGTTGGTTTGAATTTAATACTTTGCACTTGGCTTTGATCGGCGAAACGGGATCAGGCTTTATAAAATCGCCAAAGGCTAGTGCAATACCTGATGCTCACCTAATCAGTCTCGGCCACTGGTAAAATACTCGATTCATGAGACTCATTGCTGACCATTCCTGACGACCGTCAAGTCTCCACGGTTTGTAACGTAACCCCGAACAAATAGCCTTGCCCCTTAACTCCCCGAATCGGGAACCTCTCTGGTGCATAAGAAGCCAATTTGCGGCGCAGGCGGCTTATAAGCGCTTCGAGACGGCGTTCGTCGTAGTGCCAGAAATCCTGGCCCAAGGCTTCGATGAGTGTCTTGCGGCTGACCAGATTTCCGTTCGCGTTGGCAAAGGCTCTTAAGATACAGCATTCGTTGTGTGATAGCGGGATGAGTCTGCCGTAGGGAGAAACCAGTTCCAATTGCGTTGAATTGAGCTGCCAGCGTGATTGCCCATTGCCGTTAAGTAATTCAGTTGCCGACTTGCTGATGGAAGCGGTGGCCGGTCGCTCATTTTCATTCGGCAAGGGTAGAACCAGCATGTCGACCCCGTGCTTTGCCAGCCATGCGCTCAGGTTTTCAGTGTCGAGCGTCGTCGTAGTGACAAAGCTGGGTTGTTGCAGGGTGGAAGCGATATTGTCGAGCAGGTAGGTATTGTGATCAAGGATGGCGATGCGAATCATGGCGAGATGACCTCAAGGGTCTTGGTCGACTGATCGGCGCGAAGAATAAAGCAAAACATGGCGACTCCCCTCTGTTGGAACCAGTTTGATGCTGTCGGTAATTCCCGGCTGATAAAACGACTGCTAGGGCTTAACTATCGTTTATATACGGGAATCCATAATTAATGGGACGGAATATTTCCGTTGCCCATTTTACTGCGCAGGTTCTGATTATTTTTGCCCGTAGCTCGAAGCGTCATACCCTCTGAGCGTAAGGTCTTTGTCTTGAACCTGTCGAAGCAACCTGCACCAGTCTTTATGCTGGGTTAAGCCATCAGCCCGACGTCGTACTTACGGTGTGCTGAGGCGAATTTGCAAGTTAGTAGGGTGGCGATTTTATTTATGGCTAATGAGCTTATTATTTTCTGCCACCAAAGATTGGGATCGGCAGAAATGCTAAAAACTTTAGAGAATTTATAAAAATAAGTTACGTTCACGATTCGAAAGGCTAACAAGGGAGGTAACTTATAAGCAAAGGGAGGTTGGTCTCGCAGTATCGCAATAAGGGGCTGTTGTGATTTTTTGCTTATTGCATAGACCGGCGGTTTCAAGTGCCGGCTGTTAATCCGGGATGGTGGCTGGTTGAGGTTAATGGTGTCAAAGGCAAGTTATTTGAAACTGTAGCGGCGGCCTTTACATTCCTGTGCGGCCATTAAAAGCATGCGATAAGGTGCTGCTGTCGGTAAACTCCAGTTCGCCGCCCATGGGCACGCCGTGGGCGATCCGGCTCGCCAGTACGTGGTGCTTCCTGGCCAGTTCGCTGATGAAATAGGCGGTGGCCTCGCCTTCAACCGTGGAGTTGGTCGCCAGAATCAGTTCCTTGATGCGTCCTGTTGCCAGCTGCTGTTCAAGTCGATCCAGGCCGAGTTCATCGGGCCCTATGCCGTCCAGCGGCGATAACCGGCCATGCAATACAAAATAGCGTCCTTTAAAGACGGTTGCCTGGTCGACAATCCATACATCGGACGGGCTTTCCACGATGCAGATAACGGAGTCGTCTCTAGACTTATCGGCGCAGATGTCGCAGATGTCACCTTCGGTCAAAGTGCGGCATTGCCGGCAGTGGCCTATTTCTTCAATTGCTCTCAGCAGCGTTTGAGCCAGCGTTTTTGCGCCGTTGCGGTCGCGCTGGAGCAGATGAAACGCCATCCGCTGAGCGGTTTTAGGACCGACGCCGGGCAGGCAGCACAGATTCTGGATTAATTGCCCCAATAAGCCTTTTCTATGCATATTAGAAAGGCAGCTGGAATCCGGGAGGCAAGGGCAGCCCCGATGTGACGTCCGCCATTTTCTCTTTTTTCATTTTAGCGACTTTATTGACCGCATCGTTGATGGCCGCCGCCACCAGGTCTTCCAGCATATCCTTGTCTTCGCCCAGCAAGGAGGGATCAATGGTGACCTTTCTGGCTTCGCGTTTGCCGGTCATCAGGATCGTCACCAGACCGCCGCCGGCTTCGCCCATGACCTGCATGGCATTAAGCTCTTCCTGTGCTTTTTTCAGGTCTTCTTGCATTTTTTGGGCTTGTTGCATGATGTTGCCGAGTGCATTTTTCATTTGCTTCTCCTGTTTCGTTAAACGGGTGCTTGTTAGGTGGGCTCTATGGTACCGGGCATGACTCTGGCGCCCAAGTGGTCTTTTAAAGCCTGAACATTTTCATCTGAATTAATAGCGTCAACCGCTGCCTGCTGCTTGTCTTCGCGCGCTTTGGTTAATTGTACGGCGGGTGTGGCAACCGTGACCTTTTCGGTGGTGATCACCAGCTTCAACGGTGCCTTGCGATAAGCCTGCAACGCCTTTTGTAAATTTTCTTCGGTGCGACTGCTGCGCAGTTGCTTATGTCCCGAATCCAATATCAAGGTGCAGACGGAATCGTCAATATTTTCCAGCACGCAATTATGAGCCAGTTCTCGGGTTAAGCCGCTAATCTTCATTGCCGCGACGATTTCCATCCAAGTGCTATCGTGCTTTTGAACGACGGCAATTTCCTGTACGGTTTTTTCAGCGGCAATGGAATTTTGCTCTGCTGCCGCCGGGTTATAAACAGGCGGCGCTTGATTATGGACTGGCTGTGTTTGGGGCTTGTTTACGGGTTGGCGAACCTGGGCCGGTTTGGCCGGCGCAGACACTATGCCGGCCGGCCTGAAAGTGAGCATACGCAACATGACCATCTCAAAACCGCTGCGTGGGTCGGGCGCCAAATCCAGGTCCCGTTGTCCTACCAGACCTATCTGGTAATAAAGCTGGACATCTTCGGGAGTCAATTTGCCTGCTAGCGCGGCAATCATATCCGCGTCAAAATCATGGTCAATTGCCGTCGGTATTTGTTGGACCAAAGCGATGCGATGCAGGACTTGTAGAATCTGTTGCAGAACATCGCTAAAGTCCGGCGTTAAATTGGCGATCTCGTTTATTTTATCGAGTATCGCCTTGGCATCGCCCTCGGCGAGGGCTGTTAATATATCGTCGACCGGTTGCAGCGCCACGGTGCCCAGCATCGCGTTGACATCTTCCGTGCCGACTTTGCCGTTGCCGTAGACAATAGCCTGGTCGAGCAGGCTTAAGCCGTCGCGCATGCTGCCGTCCGCGGCACGCGATAATAATTTTAGAGCAGCCGGTTCAGCTTCAATGTGTTCCTGCTGAAGGATGAATTCCATCTGGGCAAAAATCTGGCCGGGCAGTAAACGCTTGAGGTTAAACTGCAAGCAGCGGGACAGCACGGTGACGGGAATTTTATGGGGATCGGTGGTGGCCAGCAGGAATTTTACGTGCGGAGGCGGCTCTTCCAGTGTTTTCAGCAAGGCATTGAAGCTGTGCCCGGACAGCATGTGTACTTCGTCAATCAGGTAGACTTTATAGCGGCCTTGATTGGGCGCGTATTGCGCGTTGTCGAGTAAATCGCGAGTATCTTCAACCTTGGTGCGCGATGCCGCGTCGACCTCGATTAAATCCAGAAAACGTCCTTCGTCCAAGTCTCGGCACACGCTGCATTCGCCGCAAGGATTAAAATCGTGGAGATTTTCGCAATTGATGGCTTTGGCTAAAATCCGGGCAATGGTGGTTTTGCCGACGCCGCGCGTTCCGGTGAATAAATAAGCGTGATGAAGCCGATCATGCTGCAAAGCGTTCATTAACGATTTGACGACATGCTCTTGTCCGACAACTTCTGTGAAATTATGGGGACGCCACTTTCTGGCGAGAACCTGATAGTTCATTGCAGGCTCGAAAAGGTAAGTATGTTTGGGCGGTGACCATGCCAGCCACATCCCGGCACACGAATCTGCTGTTACCGTTGCTCCCTTCCGGGCCTGGCGGGGTTCACAGCGTATCGTTGCGGGAGGACCGACACGATCACCATAAAACATTAGCCGTACTGGCTAAAGGACGACTATTATCGTTGAATCGGTTTCAGAATACAAGTCGCAATGGCATAAATTTTGAAAAAATTACTATTGCTCTGTGTTCTGTAACGGCCAAATGATCACTGCCGTTCTGAGCCGGCTTTTGCCGAACGTGGACATCCGGTCGAAATCCTCAAAGGCAATGGGAATAAACTGGCAATCCAGTTCGCTCTGGCGTATTTCTTCGGGATCCGGATCATGCATGTACAGGCAGTCATCGTCGAAGCCGCTCATCACCACCCAATGCGGGGCTTTTTTCCTGTCCATTTGAAAAGTGCTGATCAGAATCAAGGGTATCGCTCCGGCCTTAAAGGCTCCGATCAGGTCGCTTTGGCTGATATTGGCGTAATGTATCTTGATGTCTTGCTGCTCCGCCTCGCGCTTGAAGCTGTTATCGACTAACTCCACGACCCGTTTTTTGGCCTCGCTACGTACGCTGTCTATAAACAGCGTTGAGGTCTGGTTAACCCAAACTTCCACTGCAAATTGCCGCCGCTTTGCCGCCAGCGCCAGCCCTATCGGATGACAGCCGCCGTGGCCTGAAGTCATAAAAATAGTCGTCGCTTCGCGCCACAGACTGATTTCCTCCTCCACCGAAGGTTGATAAGCCCTGTTTAAGCCATGCATTGCCATCATTAACGATGCGGGACCGCAGGTAAATGGCGTAGTTTGCCTGAGCCAGTGCACAGACTTGTGTTGGAAGTTGCCGTGATAACGGCGGATTAGTTTCTGGTAACGCAGCGCATCTTTGTGGTCTTCATAATAATCGCGGTAGAAGCCGAATTTCTGATAGCCCAGCCATTCATAAAGCTTGATCGCCGGTATGTTATCGACACTGACTTCAAGACGCAGATACAGTCTGCCGGCATCACTGGCGGCTTGTTCGCCTGCCGACATCAGTAATTTGGCGATGCCTTTGCCTCTATGCTGAGGATCAACGGCGAGCGAATAGACTCGGGCCAGCCGGGTGCCGGGGTGATAAATAATCAGGATATAGCCGACGAGCACGCCTTCCATATCTGCAACCAACAAGGCCCGATGTTCTGTGGTTATCCAGTGTTTGAAGCTGCGCCGGCTTAATTGGTCGGTGTCGAAACAGCGATTCTCAAGCGCCACCAACTGGTTAAGGTCGGTTAACAGGGCCGGGCGAATGACAATGCTCAAGACGATACCCCCCACAAACCTTGCGCAATAACCTGTCGGGCCCGGAACAGCACCATTTCCCGCCATGCCCGGTCGTCTGGACAAAAATGACGGTGCATGATTTCGCGGTGTTCCAGACGGGCTTGCTCGTTATCGGATTGCGCCCAGAGTTGATGGTCGCGCAGTAATATTTCAAATAATTGATCGGTGCTGAAAGAGCCGAATTCCAGGGTGATGTAGCAGCTGCGATCATTCATGATTTCATGCCAGGCGTAATCGAGTAGCCCGAGTTTCGGCACCGAGCTGGATGTGCCCAGAAACGGCAACGCAACCGAGTCGCCATACCAATGATGGGCTGCACGCGTTCCGGCACTGCCCGGCTGATGGTCGCAAATGATTTCGCCATAGCCGTAAGAGCCCAGGCCGGTGTGCAGATCGATGACGGCTAAATCGCGCTGTTGCAAACTGTGTCGGCGCATCAGGTCTTCGCAGACCCGCCTGCCGTGCGCGGGCGCCGCTCCGCCATAAAACGGCCCGGACGGATCGCAGTATTGCCCGGCGCTGATGGCTTTTTCGAGCGCAACACGGCCATGCAGTCGCTCAAATTCGGCCAAAGCGACTTTCCGTTGTGCGGCATCTGCTAGATAAAACGTATCCTTGAGTAGCTCATAGTTCTTGTTCTCAGGCAAAGGCCTGGAGAAATCGACGATATTGCGGTTAAGATCAACGCCGTCCGCATCGCAACGCCGTTGCCAGGCATAACCCCACGGCGTCAGGGCATGAACCATCAATACTGCGGTATTGGGTGGAATAGCAACATGCCCTTCGGCAATCAGGCCCAGTTGATCGATCTGCACGACGCTACCGGCAAAGCCCTCGATGCCGTGTGTTCCGCCGAGCAAAACCAACACCCTTGATGCGTCTTCCGGGCCGATCCAGATTGTGTCGGTAACCAGCTCTTCGCCGTCAGGCCCGGCGCCGTCACACGGGTAAGATTGGCAGCTTGCATGACCAGGCAGTTTATTGGCTTGGGCCTGCCAGCGCTGCCGGCCGTCGGCATAGCTACCGGGAAAAAGAGTGGTATCGATAGCGGCGAAAGGAAGACTATATAACATGACGGTTACCTGACGATTTTCTCTAGCATAGCCCCAGTTAAGTGAATCATGGAATATTTCTCAATACCCACAAAAACCCCTTGTACAAACAACTGACTGGTTCCAAAATTATGCCCTATCTTACTACAGGATCTTATTGATATGGCGCGTACTCTTCTGGTTGTTGATGATCTTTCCGACTGGGGCCCTTACTATCCCAGCGAGCAAGTCATCACTTTTGAAAATTATCTTGCGACCGAGCCGGACCAGTCTCAGCAACGCGTGCGTATCATCAACCTGTGCAGCAGCTACAAGTATCTTTCCGACGGTTATTACTGCTCGCTGCTGGCCGAGGCCAGAGGCCATCACGTTATTCCCCCGGTTAAGGTGCTGAACGATCTGGGCAAAAAGGCGCTCTACCGGCTCCAGCTTGATGACCTCGAGGAAACATTGGGGAAGGGCGCTTTTAAAACCGCCGACAAAAACCGCGAAATAACCTTGATGAGCTATTTCGGCACCACGCCTGACCCGGCTTTTCAGGAGCTTGCCCGGCAGCTGTTTGAACGCCTGTCCTGCCCGATTCTGGAAGTCACGTTGCGCTGCCATGTGAAGCAATGGGAAATCGCCGACTTAAAGGCTATATCGCACCGCCACCTGGATGATGGGCAGCAAACCGTTTTTGCCGACGCGCTGGATAAATTCAGTACCAAAGTTTGGCGCAAGGGCCGTGCTCGCAAAGCGGCGCGCTTCGATCTTGCCATCCTGATCAACCCCGAAGAAGAATTGCCGCCGAGCAACCGTGGTGCGCTGAAAAAATTTATCAAAATCGGCAGGCAAATGGGCATTGAAATAGAGCTGATAACCCAGCAACATTTCATACGTCTGTCGGAGTTTGACGGCTTGTTCATACGGGAAACCACCAACATCGACCACCACACCTACCGTTTTGCCAAGAAGGCCGAGGCCGAGGGCCTGGTCGTTATCGACGATCCGACCTCAATGCTGCGCTGCACCAATAAAGTCTATCTGGCCGATTTGTTTCGCACCCATAAAGTGCCTACGCCCAAGACCTGGCTGCTGCACAAAGGCAACGCCGCCCACCTGGACAGAGTTGAGGCGGAAGCCGGATTCCCGATGGTCATAAAAATCCCTGACGGTTCTTTTTCCCGCGGCATCGTTAAAGTGCATGACCGGAAAGAGCTGGAACTTAAAGTGGAAGAGCTATTCCAAAAATCCGCATTACTACTGGCACAGGAATTTCTTTATACCGATTTTGATTGGCGTATCGGTGTCTTTAATAACAAAGCCCTGTATGCCTGCCGCTATTACATGGTTAAAAATCACTGGCAAATATACCGCTACGGAGCAAGCCGTATCGATAGCGGCAGTTTTGCCACCTTGCCGACTTTTGAAGTCCCCAAAGCCGTGCTTGACGCCGCGTTAAAAGCCACCCAGCCGATAGGCAACGGTTTATACGGCGTGGATGTCAAAGAGAAAGACGGCAAAGGCTATGTCATCGAAGTCAATGACAACCCCAATATCGACAGCGGCGTCGAGGACAAATACCTGGGCGATGAACTGTATCGCTTGATTATGGCCGAACTGCTGCGGCGCATGGAAAATCGCAGTAAAGGGATGTTAATGCTGTAGCCAGGAAACGTCTGTTTGAATAGGGTAGGGTATAGATTACGCCTTACCGAATTGCGTTGATCAGAGCAGTAGCTGAAAGGCGTTTTTTGTCACAACGCATAATGAGGAAGTATATTTGGAACTGAAGCGATTTCAGCGCGTTATCCTGCAAATTACCGTCGCTATCGGCATCGTGCTTTTGGCCGCATCCCTGCGTTTGTGGCCGTTGCAAGCCCTGGGCTTGCGCTTGGCCTACCTCACTTTTTATCCGGCCGTCATGATTGCCGCCCTGTACGGAGGGATTTTTACCGGCTTGCTGGCGACGGCTCTTTCCTCGCTAGTTGTTTATTTCTGGCAGCCCAGCGGGCATCCGTTTATCCAGGATTCGGCCGACTGGTTGGGCATGGCGGTTTTTATCATCAACGGCATCATGGTCTCCCTGGCGTGCGAGGCCATGTTTCATGGGCGAGCACGAATGACTGATGCCCTCGCGCAAGCCAACCGTTTCCGCGATGCGCTGAACCATATCTCCGCTTTTATTTACATGAAGGATCGCCAAGGACACTACGTTTACGCCAATCGGCCGACGCTGGAGTTGTTCAAATGTTCGGCGGAAGAACTTATCGGCAGCGAAGATTCCCGCTTTTTTTCGCCCGACGCTGTTGCGCGGCTCGAGGCTATAGATACACGGGTTCTTGAGTACGGTGAAGATACGGCCGAGGAGGTGGTTGACGGGCAGCATGTCTATTGGGAGATCAAGACGCCGATTTACGACGATACCGACAAAAAACGGATCTGGGGATTGTGCGGCATTTCCACCGACATCACCGAGCGCAAGCGCTTAGAGTCTGCGGCTAAGCACTATGAAGCCATTATCCAGTCTTCAGAAGACGCCATCATCAGTAAATCACTGGACGGCATCGTTACCAGTTGGAACCCCGGAGCGGAAGCCATGTTTGGCTATAGCGCCGACGAAATGATCGGCAAGTCCCTGAACATACTGTTTCCCACGGATCGGCAGGATGAGGAAAATATCATACTTGAAAGGCTGCAACGAGGAGAAAAGGTTGAGCCTTTCGAAACGGTGAGGTTGTGCAAGGATGGCAAGGAAATCAACGTTTCCGTAACCATTTCGCCGATTCGCGGCAGCAGCGGAGAAATTATTGGCGCTTCAAAAATTGCCCGCGACATTACCGAACGCAAGCAGCAGGAAGCCGCTTTGCAGGAATCGGAGGAACGCTTCCGATCTACTTTCGACGCCGCCGCCATCGGCATGGCGCTCGTTAGTCTGAAAGGCCGTTTCATGCAAGTGAATGCTGCCTTGTGCCAGATTGTAGGCTACACCGAAGCGGAGCTAACGCAAAAGACCTTCCAGGACATCACCCATCCCGACGATCTGGAAATTGATCTGGCATTAATGCGTGAATTGCTGGCCGGCACACGGCGGAGCTACCAGATGGAAAAGCGCTATGTTAAAAAGGATGGCCGGGTGATCTGGATCTTGCTTAGCGGCTCGGCCGTGCGCGATTCGGCCGGAAAAGTGCTCTATTTTGTCGGTCAGATTCAGGACATCAACGAACGCAAAGTCCTGCTGGACCGTCTCGAACGCCAGGCGCAGCAGGATTATCTGACCGGCCTGTGCAACCGTCGTTTTTTTCTGGAACAGGGGGAATTGGAACTTGCCCGGGCGCAGCGTTATGGCAACGAGTTATCCCTATTCATGCTCGATATTGACCACTTCAAAGCAATCAACGATACCTACGGCCATGCGACGGGCGACATCGTTTTGCAGACCTTGAGCCATATTCTCCGGGAAACCCTGCGCTCGATCGATATCATCGGCCGATGGGGAGGGGAGGAGTTTGTCATCCTGCTGCCGGAAACCGATGCTCAGGAAGCGGCTGAAATAGCGGAGCGCTTAAGAGAGACTATCGACCTTACCAAGATAACACTGGCAACCGGATTGCCGCTGCATTTCACGGTTTCAATCGGTATAGCGACATTAAAAGAGAAGGATGCCAATATTGATATCTTGCTCAACAATGCCGACGAGGCGCTTTACCAAGCGAAGAATACCGGGCGCAATAAGGTTTGTATCGCGGATTAACTCTCTCGTAGGGCGCAATAGCGTAGCGTATTGCGCCGCAAGAAATGCGGATTGCATCTTACCTCGTTGTTGCAAAGACATTGCCGTATTATGCGAGGAAGTCAAAATCTGCTTTGACGATTCAATTTTTCCCGGTATTTGCTACGCATTACCAGAACATGATACTTCGGGTTAACCCTTACAATAGTAGGTGCCACCGATGCTGACCACCACCAAAAAACTCAAATGGCTTTTAGCGCTAGTGCTGATTTTCGGCGGGTTTACAGTTCACAAGCTTTTTGATGAGCTGGCTCAGAGTCTTGCTTACCATGAATATGAATGGATATTCAAAATCATTTCGGAACTTGGCCTGTTCGTATCCGTCGTCGTTTCGATCGGTTATTTCCATCACTGGTTTATCGCTGCCGAAGAGAGCAAGGAGTCCGAAATAAATTTGCGCGCAGCCCTTGCCAAGTATGTCGATAGTATTTTACTGAATTCCGTTAAAAGAGGATTTTCCGGCATCACCAATAAAGAATTCGATTTCAGCCAAATAATGCATGGTTTACAGCCGGGAGATTATGTCTATTGGCTTATTACCTTCGATCCTCGTTTTAAAAACAAATCAAGGGAACTGGAAAAAGCGATAAAAAATGGTGTTCATTTCAGGATGCTGATTTTAAAAGCCGATAGTCGAATCGGCGAATTACGCGCAACGGAAACCACAGGATTTAATCCTGACGAATTTAATGAGTACTCCAAATTATTTAAAGTTTCGCTGGAAGATGTGATTAGCCGCATAGGCGAAACAATAACAGGCTCCTTAGGTGTTTTTGTCTACGATGGCTTACCCTGCATCCCCCTGTTTATTATTATTCGTAACGAATCCAGAAAAATGGAAGTTTACAGCAGCTATTATTTGGCCGAACCGGTTTCAAAAATGCCCTATTTGCATTGGGAAACCGAGCTAAAACCCAGCGATCAGGCTTCGTTCGAATCGGAGCACTGGAATATGGCCGACCTGTTTCTCGATTATTTCAAAACACGTTGGGAAATGGAAAAAGAAAAACATCGCGATGCCGCTGGAGGCGAACTCGTTGAAAACAGCGATTTTATCTATGCCCCAATCTCAGCCAGAGAGAAATGCTCTGATCTATTAGAATAGCAGGGTATCTACTCGACTGAATCATAGGTCTGCGAAGGTATGCCAGGCTTTTTGAGATTGTTTTTTGGTTGTGGAAAAACATTACCGCCAATCGTAAGGCTCCAATAGCATAGCGTATTGCGCTTTATCAAGCTGGATACGCCTACCGCGTTACGGATTGCGTTTTACCGTGTTATCTCCAGAGTGGGCGTTAGCGTCAATTTTATATGAGTAGGAGTGCAAGCTCCGCTTGCCAGCAGGCCAAGCCTGCACTCCGAAAGCACGCCAATGAGCTGATATGTTAAAACGTTACCAACATCGTCCCGCACATCTTTTATTAGATAAAACCAGTTACTTTATAACCGGCAGCATTTATCAAAAACGCGAATTATTAAACGATCAATTAAAAATGCAGTTGATCGCCTTGTTGCAGCAGACGTTTACTGAATTTTGCTGGACTCTGGAACATTGGGTGGTGCTGAATAATCACTATCATTTGATGGCGTTGAGTCATAAAGGGGCAGATTTACCGAAAATCATAGCGCGTGTACATTACCAATCGGGGCAACTGATCAGGAAAGCCTATCCCTCTGATTTACCGGTATGGTGGAATTACTGGGATTACTGCCCGCGTGATGAAAAAGATTATTTCATTCGTCTTAATTACCTGTTGAATAATCCCGTAAAACACGGCTACACGAAGAATCTGACTGATTATCCTTATTCCAGTTTTCACCAGCATATAGAAAAAGTTGGCCGAGAAAATCTGCGGCGGCAATTTAGCAATAACAACCAATACCAATCCTTAATCCTGACCGAAGATGAATTTTAAATAACAGACCGGAGTGCAAGCTTTGCTTGCAAGGCAGGCGAAGCCTGCACTCCAACCACGAGCACATTTTTTCATGCCGCAGTGTATTGGAGTCCGCTAGTCGTTAGAGCATGAAGTGAATATCTATTGGAACGGCAATGGTACAATTGAATAGAATGAACCGGCAGGAGTGCAAGCTTCGCTTGCAAAGCAGGCTAAGCCTGCACTCCAGAAAGACCAATGCATAGCTCAGAACAAATTTATTGCATTCAGTGCGGCGGCAAAACTTGTCGCAATAAGCTTATGCTGATTTTATCGAGCTGGTTACCAAGCTCCAGATAGGGAACCCATAAGACGAAGCTCCAGCTTCGTAAACGGGAAGCTGGAGCTTCCGTAATTGAATTCCCAAGCTTGAGCTTGGGAACTAGCGAAAACTTATTAGGTCTATGAAGCACGGCTATATTTACATACTCACTAATCCATCTTTAAAGAAAAATTGCGTGAAGGTTGGCCTTTCACGAGTCGGAGTTAAGAATCGTGCTTTCAACTTGTCCAAGTCTTCTTCAATTCCGCTGGATTTTGAAGTGAAATACGAATCTCCTGTTAGGGATGTCTTAACTGCTGAACGGCGTATTCATTTACTGCTTGATCAATACAGGATGAATTCATCTAAGGAATTCTTTTCTTTGTCTCTCAGAGAAGCAATTAATGTATGTAAATATGTGGTGAATTATGAGAAGGAGGATGCAAGTATTTGTTCTCACATTGAATTGCACAATACCTTGCTTACTGCTCACTACGAACCCAATATTACCTTGCGTTTACATAAGCTTATTTACACTCTCATTGCGGCAACAACCAACAACACACTCCTTGATCGCATATTTTGTAGTCGACGTGGCATCGTAGATGGTTTTCTAAAAGCAGATCAACTCGCAAGTCTGTTTTCGGTTAGTTCGCGTGCAGCTTCCGATGCAATGAAGACGTTGGCAAAATTGGACTCATCGGTTTTATGTCGCCCAACTGATGGTGCGCCAATAGAGAATGTTTTCGAATTTGTCCATTACCACAAAGGACATCTCGCTTGGAGGTTTACAGATGAGTATCGGAGATATTTTGGAAATTCAAAAATCTAACAGTTTTATTTGCTCCCGTAGCTGAATCGTAACTATGCTTGACGTTGAAGGTATTCCAAGGTTTTTTGAGGCTGTTTTTGATTGCGGCAAACATAACAATCTATTACCAACATTCGTAATCAAAACCATTAATCCATGCTACCCACCCTAGTCCGCTTTTCCATCCGTTTCTACGGTATCGTTATCGCGCTTGCGGTATTGATCCTGCTCTACGGCAGTTATCGCTTCGCCACGGCGGGCCTGGATATTTTCCCTGAATTCTCCCCCAAGCAAGTCATCATCCAAACCGAATCCCCCGGCCTTTCTTCGGAGCAGGTCGAGGTGCTGGTGACCCAGCAAATCGAAACTTCGATTAGCGGCCTAATCGGCATGAAGTCGATGCGATCCGAATCCATCCAGGGACTGTCGATTATTACCGCGATTTTTGACGAAAACAGCGATGTGTACCGTAACCGTCAATTAATTAGCGAGCGACTAACCACGCTGGCAGGACAGCTGCCGCTGGGCATTACGCCGATTGCGATACCGCTGTCTTCGTCTTCCGCGACGGTACTAACTATCGGTTTAAACAAGGACGACCAGACCGATTTGATGGCTTTGCGCAGTCTGGTCGATTGGACGATTGTGCCGCGCTTGAAGGCTGTTCCGGGCGTGGCTGATGTCAACGTGTTCGGCGGCGATATTCAGCAGTTGCAAATCCAGGTCGATCCTCTGCAATTGCACCGCTTTAACCTGACGCTGGAGGACATTATCCTGGCCGCATCAAAGGCCGGAAACATTCAGGGAGGTGGTTTTATCGAAAACAACAATCAGCGCTTCACGTTGCAGATGACGGGACAGCCGGCCACGCCGGAGCAGTTCGGCAAAATACTGGTCAAGCGGGACCAAGGGCGCAGTGTGACATTGGGCGAAGTCACTACGATTGGCTATGCGCCGGAGCCGCCGATCGGCGCGGCGCAAATCATGGGCAAGCCCGGCATTGTGATGATGGTGATCGGGCAATACGGCGCCAACACCTTGTCGGTGTCCCGGCAGGTAGAAGAGACGCTGCACGAGTTCGAGCCTATTTTCAAAAAACAGGCGATCAATTTTTACTCGCACCTGTTCCGCCCCGCCGATTATATCGAACGCTCGCTGAGCAATTTGTCCGGGCATTTGCTGATCGGCGGTTTGTTCGTGCTGATTGTCCTGTACATGTTTTTGTTCAATTTTCGCACCGCGTTTATTTCGGCGCTGGCGATTCCGGTGTCGTTGATTGGCGCGGTGATTGTGCTGCTGGAAAGCGGGGTTAATCTCAATATCATGGTGCTGGGCGGTTTGGCGATTGCGTTGGGCGAGGTCGTCGACGATGCGATTATCGACACCGAAAACATTTTCCGGCGCTTGCGCGAAAACCGGTTATTAGCCAAACCGCTGCCGATTACCGACGTGGTTTACAGCGCATCGCTGGAGGTGCGCAGCTCGGTGGTTTACGCCAGTTTTATCGTCGCGCTGGTTTTTTTGCCGCTATTGACCTTGAATGGCGTGGCAGGGCGTTTGTTTGCGCCGCTGGGCTATTCCTACATCCTGGCGATTTTAACGTCGCTGCTGGTGGCGCTGACCTTAACGCCGGCGCTGTGCTATGCGTTGCTGGGCAATGCGGTTATCGGCAATGACGACCCGCCGCTGATCAGGCGCATCAAACCGCTTTACAAGGATTTGTTAAGCAAGGTTTCGAGTCATTTCAAACCGGTCATGATTGGCAGCGTTATCGTTTGCTTGTCCGGTTTGCTGGCTTTTTTTAGTTTAGATAGCAAGTTCCTGCCCGAACTACGCGAAGGCCATTACATCATCCATACCACCAGCATTCCCGGCACGTCGTTGCAGGAATCGATCAGGATCGGCAGTAAGCTGACCGAGCAGTTTATGGCGATTCCCGGCATACAGTCGGTGTCGCAATGGGCGGGCAGGGCGGAGCGGGGCGCCGATACTTACGGTAGCCATTACAGCGAGTACGAAGTGCGGCTTGAACCGATGTCGGGCTCGGAACAGCAACAGATCAAGGACAGGTTGAGGGCGATTCTGGTCGGCTTCCCCGGCATTTTGTTTGAGGCTAATACCTTCTTGACGGAGCGAGTCGATGAAACCATTTCCGGCTACACCTCGCCGGTGGCGGTCAATATTTACGGCAATGACCTGAATCTGCTGGATGCGAAAGCACAGGCGGTCGCCGATATTATGCGCGGCATAGACGGCGCTGCGGATGTGCAACTGCGCTCGCCGCCCGGCACGCCGTTGCTGCAAATCAACCTGAATCTCGACCAGCTTGGCTTCTGGGGCGTCTTGCCGGCGCAGATCGTCGATACCTTGCAGGCCGCTTACGAAACCCGCGTGGTCGGTAAAAACATTCAGGGTAACAAGATCTACAACGTCGCGGTGACCTTGACGCCGGAACTCAGGCAGCAGCCTGAATCGATAGCCAAGCTGCCGATCAGGACGCAGGACGGCACGATGGTTACGCTGGAGCAGGTCGCGGAAATCAGGCATTCGGCCAGCCGCTACAATATTCTGCATCAAGGCTCGCAGCGAAGGCAGACCATCACCGGCAATGTGCTCGACCGGGACTTGGATGATTTTATGGCTGAACTTAAAAGTAGGGTATTAAAGGAGATTCCGTTCTCTGCGGATATTTATCCGGAATTCACCGGCGCGGCGATTGAGCAGGCTCAGGCGCGTAAGGAATTGATTCTGCATTCATTGCTGGCCGGAGCCGGGGTGCTGGTTTTTGTTTATATCGCCATCGGCAGCATGCGGCACATGTTGCTGACGCTTGCCAACCTGCCTTTTGCGCTGATCGGCGGGGTTGCCGCTGTGGTATTGACCGGAGTTACTTTGTCGGTCGGCTCGGTTGTGGGATTTGTAACGCTGTTCGGCATCACCGTGCGCAACAGTATTATGCTCTTGTCGCATTACCGTCATCTGGTTGAAGTCGAAGGCAAGCGCTGGAATTTGGACACTGCCGTATTGGGCGCGCAGGAACGCTTGCCGTCGATATTGATGACAGCGCTGGTCACCGCGCTGGCGATGTTCCCTATCGCCTTCAACAGCGATAATCCCGGCCGGGAAATCATGGGGCCGATGGCGGCGATCATCATTGGCGGTTTGGCCTCTTCGACCTTGCTGAATTTATTATTACTGCCTGCCATTTTGCTGCGCTATGGAAAATTTAACAGCAAAGCTGAAACCGATAGCTAAAGATTCGGAAGCGATTATTCTGTTGCACGGTCTGGCAAGAACCAGCCGCAGCATGAGTAAAGCCGCCAGGCTGCTGGCTGCGTACGGCTACAAAATCATCAATGTGGATTACCCTTCGCGTAGCGCAGACATCAGCCTTTTGGCGCAAAAATATCTTGATCAGGCATTAAAGCAGTGCGACGTGGGAGGCATTCAGAAAATCCACTTCCTGACGCATTCGATGGGCGGCATTTTACTGCGCGATTATCTGGCCGGTCACACTGTCGATAAGCTGGGGCGAGTGGTGATGCTGGCACCGCCCAATCAAGGCAGTGAAATTGTCGATAAGCTGGGAGGCTGGAAGCTGTTTTACACTTTAAACGGCCCGGCAGGATTACAGTTGGGCACTGGCAGCGGCAGTGTACCGAACCGGCTGGGGCCGGTGAATTTTGAGCTTGGGGTAATTGCCGGGAATAAGACCATCAACCCTTTATTATCAAGGCTGATCCCCGGCATCAATGACGGCAAGGTGTCGGTAAGCAGGGCGCAGGTCGCCGGTATGAAAGATTTTATCGTCATGCCTTATTCGCATTCGTTTATCATGCGCCGGAAAGCGGCCATAGGGCAGGCGCTGCATTTTATTCAGCAGGGGATTTTTGCAAGGTGAGTTATTAAGTTGATGCGTGTCGGTTAGCCCTGTTTGCCATCCCGGCCATTCGACATTAACTCGGTTTGAAGAAATTCGCACATTCTTAGCGCCGAATCGCGCTCATTTTCGATTTTTTTAAGCTCGTCCTTCGCCATTAAAACTTCAAATTCAAGCTTGATGGAACGCCTGAACCATTCGTCGCCTGACGATTTAAGTATCTTGTTTTTTCGCATGAGTTCAAAAATCCGTTTGTTTGAACGGTCTAAATGCGAGGCTACGGCTTGCAGTTGATTTTGAACGGTATAAAGCGATTCAACGCATTTTTTTACGCCTTCGCTCATTATCTCCTGGGCTTTGCAGCTTTGGTGAAGTTCAAAGGTTTTTTGTGATAATTCATCCTCTAGCCGCTCGATTTTTTCTATCGCGGCATCGTATTTTTCGCTCATCCCTGCGATTTTTTCATTCGAAGCGACCAGAGCATGGCTGTATTTTTTAGTAAAATTAAACATAGTCGGACACTTATTTTCATGAAGATGAAATGCACTAGCCAAAAATCGGTTGGCGATATAAAGATGTTTTTAGGATAGATATTTCACGCCATCGAATCAATAAGTGCTGATACCTATCAGGCTGCATACGCTATTAGCCTGAAATCCTTAGTGATTTGGATGTTTTCAGCTTGAGTCGTTTTTAGTGTTAATGAATCCGATAGATTTGATCTGCTGCGTCATATTGTTTGCAAAGCCGGTCAGGCTTTCGCTGTGAGGTCATGCGGATTTTCAGCAATAGATAACAGCGCTCGGTTATCGGTTTGATATCTTGGCTTGAAGGATGCCCGGCTTTATTGAAAAAAATAAAGTAAAATAGCCGGTTTTAAACATTACTTCGTAGATATTAAGTAGACAGCAAAGGTACATAATGAAGAATTATAAAATCGCAGTGTTAGCCGGGGACGGTATCGGTCCTGAAATTACTCGGGAAGCCATTAAAGTGCTCAAGCTTATTGAAGAGCGTAATGATGTGTCTTTTGAACTGATGCCCGCAGCTTTTGGAGCTTGCGCCTATTTTGAATTCGGCGATGCGTTTCCGCAGTCGACTATCGATATTTGCGACCAAGCCGATGCAATTCTTAAAGGACCGATCGGTTTGAGCCATGAGCAATCCAAAACGATTCCGGTTGATAAGCAACCCGAGCGCGGCGCGCTGCTGCCGATGCGTCGCCGTTACAACACTTACGCCAACTTTAGGCCGGTTGTGCTGCCCAAAGCCTTGGCGCATTTCTCGCCGTTAAAGCCTGAAATTATCGGCGAAGGGATCGACATTATTATGGTTCGCGAACTGGTCGGCGGCCTGTATTTCGGCACTAAGGAAACCGGCGTTAACGAGCAGGGCTTGCGTTATGTCAAAGAAACCCTGGAATACGATGAACACCAGATCAGGCAAATTTTGCTTCAAGCGTTTAAACTCGCCCAAAAACGCAAGAAAGTGCTGCACAACATCCATAAAAGCAATGTGCTGAAATCCAGCGTTTTGTGGAATGAAATACTCGATGAAGTGGCTAAAGACTATCCCGATGTTGAGGTCATCCACCAACTGGTTGACTCGGCCGCAACCAACCTGTGCCTAAAGCCCACCCAGTTCGACGTGATGGTCATGGAAAACATGTTCGGCGACATCCTCAGCGATCAGGGCGGCGGCATTCTGGGCTCGCTGGGACTGATGCCTTCTGCCTGCATTGGTGATGAAAAAGCCTACTACGAGCCGTCGCATGGCTCGGCACCGGACATCGCCGGCAAAAATATCGCCAATCCTTACTCCATGATCGGCTCGGTTGCGATGATGCTGGAAAACAGTTTCGATATGGCCGAAGAAGCCAAAAATGTCTGGGCGGCGATGCAAGGCGTATTTGGCGATGGTTACTCAACTGCCGACCTGTCCAAGCCGGGCAGCGGCGTTACCATGATCAGCACCGAAGAGTTTGGTGACAAGGTTGTGGAAAAACTGCGGCAGATGCCGAGAGTGTAGGCTAGCGTAGGCCGGAATACCCACAGGGCACAAGTAAAACCGCCCAAGCGTAGCGCAGGGCGGGCGTTTCCGGCAAATCCGGGCGGTGGTGCCGGAATAAGCTTGTTAAAACAAGTTTATTCCGGCCTGCGGTCCTATGTAGCTGATATAAGCCCGGTAACCCGCAAAAACCGACAGCATCAGGAAGATGGTGCCGCTGACCCTGTGCAGCAACGTTAACGGGATTTTTTGCAAAATAGTGCGTCCGGCCAAGATTCCCAAAGCCGATGTTGAGGCCAGCGCGACTGTCGAGCCGAACCAGACTGCAATCGGTGCTGCGGTGCTGCTTAAGCCGACAACAGCCAATTGGGTTTTGTCGCCGAACTCAGCCACCGTGATCAATAAAAAAGTGGTAAAGAAAATGCCGTGCCCGCTTTTTTCCTTAACTTCCTCCTTGTCATCGTCCTCTTCTATGCGCAAAGAATGAATGCCGAACGCGGCAAACAGGATCGCGACGACTGAAGCGACAATATAGGTCGGCAACCAGCTGGCGATGGCAATGCCAAAAACGACAGCCAGAGTGTTTAAAAAGGCAAAAGCCGAAATGGCGCCCAGCAAAACCGGCATGGCTCTGTGCCGGGACGCCAGCGTCATGCACACCAGTTGGCTTTTGTCGCCGATTTCAGCCGCTGCAATCAACGCAAAACTGGTCGCTGCCGTAGCCGATATTTCGCCGAAGTTGCCGTTGCTTAGCAATGATAAAAAATGCTGTAAGGAGTTTTGAAGGTTTTCGTAGATGGGCGTGGTACTTAGGGATGCGAGAAGATGTGTTAAATAACTTTGAAGGTGATCCATTTTGTTTCCTGAGGAGGATTCTTTGCTGTGCCGTTGTAAAAGTGCAAGCGCGCTTTACAACGGCAGTAGGAGGTATAGAGGGTACTAACCCAGCATGTTGTCCAAGACCATCATGATGATAAAGCCGATCATTAATGCAAAGGTAGCGTAGCGGGAACGACCGTCAGAATGGGTCTCGGGAATGATTTCTTCACTGATGACAAAGAGCATGGCGCCTGCGGCAAAACCCATGGCTAACGGCAGGATAGGTTGAAAGAGGGTGACCATGGTAATGCCGAGCAAACCGCCGATGGGTTCCACCAAGCCTGTCAGTGCGGCAATGCCCACAGCTCGCCACTTGTTGTAGCCTAGCCCGACCAGGGGCAGGGCGACGGCCAAGCCTTCGGGAATATTTTGCAGGGCTATGGCAACAGCCAGCACTATGCCGTTTTTCATCTCTCCGGAACCAAAGCTGACGCCGACCGACATGCCTTCAGGAAAGTTGTGGATAGTAATGGCGATGATGAACAGCCAAACTTTTTTGAGGGAATTCAGCTGGGTATCGGAAACTGAACCGAAATGCACATGCGGTAGCTGTCGATCGGCCAAATGCAAAAACAGGGCGCCGACCAGCATGCCAAAGGAGACGACATAAATGCCTTTGCCGGGCCAGACTTGGTTGCCGTAGTCCATGCCGGGAACCAACAGCGAAAATGCGGTTGCGGCCAGCATCACGCCTGCGGCGGCGCCAAGCATGCTGTTGAACAGGTTTTTGGAGATGTCTTTGAAAAACAGGGCAGGTAATGCGCCAAGGCCTGTAGCCATTCCCGCCAGAATGCTGGCAAAAAAGCCGATAACAACGACTCGGCCAAAAATCAAATATAAACCGCCGAACACCACCAGCTGCGACAACAGGAATAACCCGGCCACTGTCGCCCAACGTTGTAGCGGCGGCATAGCCAGCAGTTTTTGATAATTGGCGCTGGATTTTATGGCATCTACTTGGTCTTCAAAATAGCGCTGCAATTTAGTCACGGTCTTTGTTGTTAAAGTCATAAATTTTTCCTGCATCAGCTTGTTTTGGAATATCCCTCAAACATTATAACCAAATACCCAAAACTTGGGGGTGTTTGTGGCGGATTACCGGGAGGCTATTCAGTATCCATAAGTGGTTCCGGCACCTTGCCTAGAGCCAGGAATATTTCCTTTTGTCGGCTGTTGCCTAGTGCCGTAGTGATGGTTTGGCTATCATGGGGAGTTATTTAACTTGGAGGAAAGAATGAAAAAAATTGCATGCACAATGCTCGGACTAAGCCTGACGGCGGCCGGAGCGGTTGTGGCCAAAGATAAGCCGCAGGATCTGGGTATTCTCGACGTGGTCGGCGTAACACCGTTACAGGATAGTGGAGTTGCCGCCAGTAAAGTGCCGGCCAACATCCAAAGCGTGTCTTCCGAACAACTGGAAAAGGCTCAAAGCATCACGTTGGCTGAATACATCAGCCGCTACCTGGGCAGCGTACATATTAATGAAGCGCAAAATAACCCGTTGCAGCCGGACGTTTCCTATCGCGGCTTTGTCGCTTCGCCATTGCTCGGCTTGCCGCAAGGCTTATCGACCTATGTCAACGGCGTCCGCTTTAACGAACCGTTTGGCGACACCGTCAATTGGGATTTGATTCCCGAAGGCGCGATCGATTCGATGGCTTTATATCCGGGCTCCAACCCGGTGTACGGCCTGAACAGTTTGGGCGGCGCCATTTCAATCAAAACCAAAACCGGCTTCTCTGCGCCCAAGCATGAATTGGAAGTTTACGGCGGCTCCTGGGGCAGGCACTCAGAGGAGTTAAGCAGCGGCTGGAATAACGGCACGTGGGGCTATTTTGTAGACTTGCATCACTTTGAGGAAGACGGCTGGCGGGATTTTTCACCGACCAAGGCCGATCAGGCATTCGGTACTTTGAGCTGGCGCGGCGATAAGGGGTCTTTGGATCTGACCTTGGGCGGCAATGATAACGATATGCGAGGTAATGGCGCGGTGCCGGTTCAGTTGCAGGAACAGAACCGGGCGGCGGTGTTCACCCATCCCGACCAGACCATTACGCGCATGTTTTTTTCCGAACTGGCAGGCAGTTATGATGTGGCCGATGACATTGAAGTCAGCGGCAACGCCTATTTCAGGCAGAATCGGATCAAGACCTTTAACGGCGATAACAGCGATTATGATGACTGCGAATTCGGAGGCAATGCCGGGCTTTTATGTGAAGACCCTGAGGACGATCCGGATGAAGAAGCGGTTGTGGACATCAACGGTAATAATGTACTCGCCACTGACGCAGTCGAAGGCGCAACCAACAACACCAGCCAAACCTACATGCGCAGCCGTGGCGGCACGTTGCAGTCGGTGTTCGCCCAGGACTTGTTTAAGCATAAAAACAACCTGACTGTGGGCACCAGTTACGATTATGCCGAAACGCATTTCGGGTCGGACACCGAGCTGGGCTCGCTGACCGATACCCGGGGCTCAACGCAAAGCGGGATTCTTGTCGATGAATCCAGGGTTCGCTTGCATACCAATACTTCAACGGTGGGCGTATTCCTGACCGACAGCTTTTCCATTACCGATGCCCTGACGGCAACCGTAGCGGGGCGTTACAACTACAGCCATATCAACATGGAAGACAAGTATATAAACGGTGCAAATACCCTGGACGGTTCGCACACCTTTGAGCGGCTTAACCCTTCCGCCGGGTTGACTTATCAAATCAGGGATAACCTGAACGTGTACGGCAGCTACAGCGAGTCGGCCCGCGCGCCCACGCCGATGGAATTGAGCTGCGCCGATCCGACGGCGCCGTGTAAACTGCCAAACTCGTTTGTGGCTGATCCGCCTCTGGAACAGGTGGTCGCCAAAACCTGGGAAGGCGGTTTCAGGGGAGATTTGGATGAGCTGCTGGGCAAGGGCGATTTGAAATGGAATCTGGGCTATTTCCACACTATTAATAACAATGACATTATTTTCCGTCGCGATGCTTCCAGCGGCCTGATCAGTCAAGGTTATTTCGATAATGTCGGCAAGACCCGCCGCTACGGCATAGAAGCAGGGACGACCGTCAATTATCCGCAGCTGTTCAGCAACATTGACGACTGGCATTTTACGACCAATTATACCTATTTGAATGCCCGGTTTATGGACGGTTTCGATATCCAAAATCCGCTGGATACTGACGAGGCGATGGCGGTTACCAAAGGCGACAGAATTCCAGGTATCCCGGAGCATATCTATAAGGCTGCGTTGGGCGTCGATTTATGGCAGCGCGTGTCGTTGGGTATTGACGGCATCTATAGTGGCAATAAGTATTTCAGGGGTGATGAAGCCAATTCCACCAAACCGCTATCCGGCTACTGGCTGTTTAATGCCAAGGCGGAGTACAAGGTCACCAAGAATTTTGCGCTATTCGGTCGGGTCGATAACATCTTCGATACGAATTACAATACTTTCGGTGTTTATGGTCAGGCTGATGAAGTATTTCCGCAGTTTGACAATAATCGCTTTGTATCGCCCGGCGCGCCTAGAGCGGGTTGGATTGGGGTAAGGTTGAGTATGTAGATAAAAAAGGCTAAAGCTGAAGGGTGAAGGGTGAAGGGGATTTTCGTCTTGCGCCTTTCGCCCTTTGTCTTTTTTTGGGCAATAAAAAGCCCGCATAAAGCGGGCGTGTTGAGTGCTGTTATTATTGTTATTGAGTTGTCGTTGCAACTTGACCCAAGCAGTATCACTTATTTTATTATTATTATCAGCTAGCCTAAAAAAGACTAAATTCCTCCTCTTAGTCGGTAATTAAACCGAGCCCAGTCCCTTAAGCTGGTGCGAATTCTATGCAAATGAGTTCTCGTTGTCTATTTAAAAAGTAAGGTTTAGCGGGAAAAATACAAGCCTACTGGAAATGTGTAATAAATACAGTTTATTACGGAATTTTAGGCGCTGCTAATACACAAAATAACAGGCAAGCAGTGCTTTTTATTCAGGTTATATTCAGGATTTTACCTGTTGCGTCTAGCCTCTTCTTCCTCATTGACAAAGAAGTTGAGCCGGTCATTAAGGATGGCGGATAGCTGCAAATTAAGGCCTTTGGATTTTTGAGCCAGTTTTATTTGCAGGATAGCATCCCGGGTTTGCCCCGTTGCATAGTAGTATTCCGCAAGATAACGATGAGATTCGGCGGGTTGGTTTAAGTCGCTGTAAGCTTGTGCCAATAACTGTGAATAAATCGGTTGTTGTTGGGTTTTAGGTCTCAACTGAAATAAGTTTTTCCGCGCCAGATCGGCGCTACCGGCTTTTAGCAGAGACGTAATATATTCAAGCTTAATGGCCTCGTTAGCCGAAAATTGTTCGGTTAGCTTTTTATACCGGGCCAGCGCTGTGCCGTAGTTTTTGGAATCCAGCGCGGTGCGGGCAAGTGCGGTTAGATATTGAGCCTGATTTGGGTATTCCTTGCTCAACTCTTGGAAAATTGTTTCCGCTTCAGTGAACTTTTGCGAGTTAAGCGCGCTCAGCCCAAGTCCGTAGCGGGCAACGGTGCGTTGTTCGGGAGTGCCTTGAGTTGATCTGCTTTTAAAGTATTTAAGCGTCTCGGCATTGTCAGTGCTGGTTAAGACACGGATTTTTGCTTTGGTTAACTGGTAGCCGAGTGAGTCGGGATATTGTTTATAGGGATAGGTTTCGGCGCGGCCGCGTGTGTCGGAAATACGTGACGCGGTAACCGGGTGAGTTCTCAAAAACTCGGGAATGTTCTGGCCGTAATAGCGGCTGGATTGTTGCAGGCGCTCGAAAAAAGTGGGCATGCTGCGCGGGTCGTATTGCGAGCTTGCTAGCGTTTGCATCCCGACGCGGTCAGCTTCCGCCTCGTGTTCGCGCGTGAAGTCGATCTGGAACTGCACGTTACCGGCTTGAATAGCGACTATCGCCGCTTGTCCCAGAGCCGGAGATTGGGTGCCTAGCAGGATCGCGGCCAAGGTCGCGGCGGCAGTCGGGATGGACAGGCGGCTGGCGGCCTCGTAAGAACGGTACAAATGGCGCTGGGTAACGTGGCCAATTTCGTGCGCCATAACCGATGCCAATTCGCTTTCAGCTTCGGTGATTAAAATTAACCCGGAATTTACACCGATATAGCCGCCAGGTCCCGCAAAAGCGTTGATGTCCTTTTCCATCACCACAAAAAAATGAAACGGGTTGCTGGGCGCATCGCTATTGGCTGCCAGCCGTTCACCAATAGTTTGAATGTATTGCTGAATTTCAGCGTCCTGATTGATGGAAATTTGCGAATGCAGGCTGCGGAAAAACGCTTCGCCAAACTCTTTTTCCTCGGCGGGCGTAATCAGGGTACCGGAAGAGTCGCCCATGTCAGGCAGTTCGATTTTGCTAATCTCAACAGCCTGTTGCGGAGCTGGGAAGAGAGCAAGGCTTAAGGCCAGTGTTATAGCGGATGGTTTGAATTTCATACGATGAGACTGAATAAAATTTAACTTGGGTTTAATCGGTTGTTAGGCTCAATCGTCATATTTCGTCAGGATCATGATATTGAGTTTGGTCGGGCGGTGCTCTCTATTGTTCCAGATATTCTTCGACTACGCAAAGCGGAAGAAAAATGCATCGGTTGCGGTTCTTCAGTTTAGCTTGATGGAGCGCCGCGTCAGCCGTGTTTAGCAGGTTGTCGTCGTTTTCCGGGTAAAGGGGACTTTTATCTCTTCGCCGCAGACGGCTTCATAATAAATTGCCCATTCGAGGCGTTGGGCAAGAATATGTGCGCGGATTAACATTCTTGAAACCTTGCTATCATCGACGATCAAAAGCATTTTTATGGGACTGTTTAAAGGCACGATAGATTTACGAAGGTTAAACACAAAATATTCTATATAACTGATGTTACGCAGTTATTCGAATTTAGACGGCATTAGCATTTTTTATTAAAGTGTCGCTGCCGCGACGGTTTATTTTTAATCGGGTTCTCGCACCCGAGGGCGAGTTACTTTTCGCTACGAAAACCCTCCTTGGTTTTCGCCCTGTGCGGGCCAGCCTTATGGCTGTTCAAATTCGCTCCAGGCGAATTTGTGCTTCGCCTCGGCAAAAGCTCCGGTGCTCGGCGCGGCATACGGGGGGTAAAAAACATCCGTGCGTAACATCAGTCATTAATCAGGTTGGAGCTCAATTTAAAAATACGTCATGAGACATTTTATGAGTAAAAGCAAGAAGCCGTATGATTGCCGGGTTCAGACCCAGGCGTTGAAGTCTATCAATCATTATTTATGATTATTTTGAGGGTAAATTTCTAGCGCCTGTGTCAGAGGCAGGGTAGAATCCGCTCCGGTCAATTTCAAACGAATCTGTATCTCAATATTGTCCGCCTAATCAAATTGAAAAAACAATATGAAGATGATAACCCCCGCCCCGCTAATAGTATCAGCCGCACTATTCTGTGTGTTGAACAGCTTATCCGTAACAGCCGCAAATTCTCAAGCGATGGAACTCTACTTTGACCCTGAGACCAAACAGATTGTCACTGAACCGGGTAAGGGCAAAATCAAGCTGAATACTTTGCAATCTATTGAGAGTTTGGAACAGAAAAAGCAGGAGCTTGCGGTCATAGAAAACCGGTTGGACGCCAAGTTAAAGGCGTTGGATGACAAACTGAAACAACTCGAAAAACTGGAGTCGACTCCTCCGGTAGCGGTTGCGGCGTCGGAAAAAACGTTGCCGGTTGTTTCGGATAAGCCGCCAGCCCAAGCCGGAGAAGAAAAAAAGTCCGAACAAACAAAATCCAAAGCGCTTGAAAAATTTCCCGCCACCGTCAGCTACGGTGATAAAGGCTTTGAATTCAAAACGGATAACGGCAAATTTTCCATGCAGATTCAGAACCGGTTGCAGTTCCGCTATGCCAACCCGTTCGATAGCGACCCACGCACGCTTGCCGATCTGGACCGCGACCAAAGTTCTTTCATGGTGCGCAGAGCCCGGTTTAAGGTCGGCGGGCACGCTTATTGGCCCTGGCTCAAATATTATATGCAATACGACTGGAGCCAGCCGGTCTTGCGCGATTTTTACCTGGACGTCAGCAAATTCTCCGAGGCGCAGCTTCGGCTCGGTCGCGGCAAGGTGCTCTGGAATGATGAGCGGGTCACATCCTCAGGCCGGCAACAATTCGCTAACCGTTCTCTGATTAATGACATCTTCACTGTCGACCGGCAACAAGGCGCGCAGTTGTTCGGGCGCGTCTTTCCCGGCGAATGGTACGACTTCAGCTATGCCGCCGGCGTCTTTACCGGGCTAGGCGTGGGTGAGCGCAACAATGACGATGACAACATGATGTATACCGGCCGTTTGCAGTGGAACTTCTTGGGCAAAGAGCTGGAATTTTCCCAGTCGGATGTCGAGTTTCATGAACAACCGGCTGCCAGCTTGGCCTTTGCCGGAGCCACCAATAAAAGCAGATGTACCGCCTTTGAGACAGCGAGCGACAGCTGCCGCGCATTGCCCGGTTTTGCCTTGGGTAGGCCGGGCCAGTTCCGGGTTAACCAGGCGATGGAAGAATTTCGTTTCAAATGGCGCGGGTTCTCGCTACAAAATGAATACCACTGGAAGCAGGTTGAAGATACGCTTAAATCCGAAGCCGATCCGACAAAAAAGACCGACCTTTTCGGGGCTTATGTCCAGGCAGGTTATTTCCCTCATGCACTGGTCCAGGCCGTGCCTAGGCAACTCGAATTCGCTGTCCGGTATGCCTTCGTCGACCCCAACGCTGACCGGTCAAATGATCTTCAGCAGGAAGTCTCGGCTGCAATTAACTGGTTCTTTTCAGGGCATTCCAATAAGCTGACTTTTGAAATTAGCCACTTACGGGTCGAAGATCCTGTCCTGCTTGTAGAGCAATCTGAAGAAAGAGCCCGGATGCAGTGGGATATTTCATTCTGATGCGGCTGGAGGCGCTTAGATATTACGGATTGCGGCACTGCTCTCACATGCATGCGCTCGGGCGTGGAAGCCGACTTGGCGTTTTAGGACGCCTCAACTTAACTAATTCCGGTTGATGGAAATGATTGAAGACGACGAGTTTATGAGGGTTGTGAAGAATGCGCCGTTGGTATCGCTGGATCTTGTGGTCCGGTCCGAGAATAACGAGCTGCTCATGGGGATGCGGGTCAATGAGCCGGCAGCGGGCACGTGGTTTGTACCTGGAGGACGAATTAGAAAAGACGAATCAATCGAGGATGCCTTTTTACGGATAACAAAGGCAGAGCTAGGGAAATCCTACCCCATTGATCAGGCCCGGCTATTGGGCGCATTTACTCATAAGTACCAGACTAATTTTGCTCATGTACCGGGCATCAGCACCCATTACGTTGTTCTTGCTTACGAATTGCAGGCCGATATCAACCTGAAGCAATTGCCAACGGAGCAGCATAGCGAATACCGCTGGGTGTCGGAAAACAGCGATCTGGCTAAGGTGCATCCGAACGCCAGAGCGTATTTCTCCTGCGTGAAGCGCGGCAGCAACTGATTCCGTTTGAATCATACGCAGTTAGTCTTGCCCGTTTTCCTGTCGCTGTTTCAGCCAGTCGTCAATTTTACGTAAAATCCGCTCACGCAGAGCCGGTGTGGAAAACAGTTGTTCATGATGGTTTTTTCCGGCTAGCACCATCAGTTCATTGTGTTCATGTTTATCGCGCGTTACGGCAGCGAAATCGGTACTTCCCCACGCGGGCGTAATCGGGTCATATTCGGAATAAATGAGCAGGTAAGGCGTAGTAAACTTCGCCATGTTCTGCCGGAACTGAATAATTTCCTTTTCAATGCCCAACACATAGCGTAAGACACTCCGGTGCATGATGTAATTGTCATTACGCTGACGGATTCGCTGTTCTTCTGAGTCGCTGAGGTATTCTTCCACCCATGGCGGGCTGGCCGGCGAAAACACGTTGCGCAGACCGGGCAATGACAGCAGTTCAAAAATACCGTCTTGCAAAGGGACGGTAACCAAGGCCAGCAGCTGATTGAACAGCAATAGGGGAAATGGTTCGTCGTGCGGGTTAAGGAAGTGCTCGTTAGTATGAAGCGAAAACCGGATAACCGGATTCTGGAACCAGCCTCGCCAGCCGGGAACTTCAGTAACGGAAAAGGCCGGGCCAGTGAAAATGATGCCTTTTATTCTCGATTTTACAGCTTCATTGCCCGGTTGCATCAGATAGGACGCGCTAACCAGCGAACCGAGGCTGTGCGACAGAATGAACACGGGTAGGGATTTGTTGGCCGACAGTTTATCGCAGTGATTGAGCAGATGATTTAAGGCCAGGTTCAGGTCATCTCGCAAGGGCTGCAAGTCGCCAAGCTGCGCCTGTTCAAGATAAGCAGAACTGGCATCATAGGCCGGTGCGCCGGCTTCAATACTTTTGCTCGCCGACCTAAGCACGGTATTGCTCAAACCATGCGCAGTCATATCCATGCCCGCGACAATAAAACGGTCGGAAAAGTGCCGTGCAATCTCGCCATAGCGGCCGACATGTTCATTCATGCCGTGGACAATCAGCAGGCAGCCGCGGGCGGAATCCGGCCTGGCAGGCATGAGGATCTGCATATGCCGGATTGAACCGGCTTCGTCGGCATTCAGAGTGTGCTCTTCGCCCCACAGCGGGTATTTTGTCTTGACTATTTGTTGATAGGAGCAGCCGCTGCACAACATCAGCAGTAAAATGGGTAAAAGATTTGGCTTGCTGAATAACATGGCTTATCGGCGATAAGCTTCAATCGGTTTTGAATGGCCGGTGACGTTCTCTTTCGGTCGGAACCGCTGTGAGACTAAAGCAATTGACCGGATAAATGTAGGCGGATTGATGGGCTTCATAGATCACCTCATGATTGCTGGTGAAGAGGAGGCAGCTTCACTTTGCATCCTCACGCTGCGGCAAAACCGGATTCAGGTTCCAGCATCTTCCACCATAAACTTAAGTCTACCGGCTGGCAAGCATTGAAGAAGAGTTCATGGCCAATCTGCTAGCGCCGATTTTCTCAAATAAGATTGTACCTTATGTTTAATAAGGACCGTTTCCTTATCGCACCAATTCCGCAATGCTTGGCATGGATGACAAAGCAGTTGAAAGAACAATAAAAAACGGCGTCCGAGGACGCCGTTTTATCGAGCTAAATAAGCGACGGGTTATTTACGGTTAGTAATAGCCATCGTTTTGTCGTTGCCTGTACCGGAGTGCTGGACATTCACGAACAGTGTGTGAGGGTCTTTACCGAAGTAAATGCCTGTGCCTTCCGCTGATTTGTCTTTCAAGGAAGCGAACAGATGGACGCTATCTTGATAGCCATCGTTGTTGGCATCTTTAGAGGCTGGGTCATAAACCCAGATATCGCTGAAGTCGTTGTCTTCCACCATCCACAACTTGCCGTCAGGGCTGGTCGCCAGGTTGTCCACTTTCGCGAAGCCGGTCGCATTAGTCGCCTGGTTTTCGATCGGCGCATTCTTGCCGGCAGCGACGACATATTTGACGGATGGTGTTTCGTCCAGCGCTACGGCCAAGACCGCACCACGGCCACTGGTGTTGGCGGCGTTATCAACATCTTCGCAAGTCAACGCGACGTACAGGGTCTCGGTAATGCGTTCCAAGTCTTCAGGACGACAGAACTGGGTTGCGCCGACAGTTGCCGCCGCTACACGGGCACTGATTTGCACTTGATCCATATCCAACGCCAACCACTGTGCAGCGCCGGTTTTGCCTGCATCCACTTTTAAAGCGTAAAGCTGCCCATCGCTTAAATCGCCATAAGTCGTCGGCACGAATTTATAGATCGAGCCTTTTTTATCTTCGTCGATGACGTAGACATTGCCTTCTTCGTCAATTTCCAGGCCTTCATGTGCCAGAGAACCTAATTTAGGCAGTACGGTAACAGTTTCCATTGTTGTTGGATCACCGGCTTTTAACTTCATTTCGTACACCAGGCCGCTGGTGGCTTGAGGCGCTTGCGGGTCAGGACGTAACGAGGTAATGGTTTCCTCAGCAAACAGTAGCGTGTGCCACGGTGTCCAGACGATGCCGTCGAGTGCTTCCCAATCGTCGCGTCCGGCCATTTCCTTGGCTTCCCCGGTCCGCAGGTCAACAACGGAAACCGCGCCGCCGCTGTGACCATCAATGCGCAGTGAATTGCCGTCGCTACCCATGACGCCGCCGCGAACTTCATGGGTGCGGTACAGGTAACGGCCGGCGTGTTTTTGGGTTTCGTTGACTGTGTTCATGTCGTTCCAGTCGGTGCCGACATAGATGTTCAAGTCGCTTTCGTCAGCAATGATGGATTGGCTATAGCCTTCCGGGATGATCCAGGGTGCAGCGTCAAGATCGGTAGCGTTTTGCTGGCCGTAAGCGGAACCGGAAATAGAGTCAAATGCCATAGGCCCTTGAACTTCAGAATCGGCAACTGCAAGGGCAGGGATAATCGCGCTAATAGCAAGCGACAATAGAGTTTTGGTAACTTTCATTATGTACTCCAGGATGGATAAGGTTATTTGGCTGGCAGCCAACGTCAATAGTACATAGCTTGTGTTACAAAACAGAGTGGGTAGCGTTACAGCTTGGTTAAGTTATCGTTACAAGATTGATCTACTTTAAACGGTCGATTATTCACCATTCCGCAGGCCAGTTCGTGCGAACTGAAGCATTGGAAACCGAGTTCCGGCTCTGCGCAGTCCCAGCGTTCCAATATGCAGTGGCGCGGCTGTTGACTGCCGGAATATCGGATCAGATTGACTGAGTTGACCGTCCCCTGACGCACGCGCGTCGATACCGCAGTGCCTGCCTGCACCGCCCAATGTCGGCCAGGCAAATTGTCATAGCATTCGTGCAGAGGCAGCACATAAGGCACATGGATATGTCCACCCATGACAAGATCGGCGCCTGCGGCGGCCCAGCAGTGCACGGCGGCGTCCCGGCCGTGCAGCAGGTTGGTGCGATCCTTGTCACCTATCACGGCGACCGGTTGGTGCACCACCACGATGCGCAATTGTCCGGGTGACGCGGTTTTGAGTAGGTCGGCTACCCGATGGGTCTGTGCGGAAGACACCTCGCCATCTTTATGGCGGTAGGCGCGCGTGGTGTTCACGCAGACGATGAGCCATCGCGCTGAGGTAAACACCGGCTCCAAATCGGCACCGCAAACGCGCTGGTAATTTCTCAAGGGAGTAAACAGGCGGGCCACAACATTAAACAAGGGAATATCATGGTTGCCCGGTATGATCAGCATAGGGATGTTGCCCAGTCGCCCGAAGAACCGGCGCGCCGCATCAAATTGCTTGCGTGTGGCCCTTTGGGTGATGTCGCCCGAAACGACGATGGCTTCCGGCGCTTGCTCATGCACCAGGCGCACCAGAGCTTCGACGACCGCCGGGCGTTCGGTGCCAAAATGCGTATCGGAGATCTGCATCAGTGAGGTCATAGGCTGTCCGGGTCGGGTGGATTTTCGCCCGGTACTACTTCGGGCTTAAGCAGGAGCAATTCTTCGGGTGCCAAACGGAACCGCAAGGGAGTCGTGAGTAAGCTGACCTCGCCATCCATAGCCACTTTAATATGGCGCCGGCCATAAAGTAGTGCCGGGGTCGGCGTCACCGTGATTTGCCGGAACGCGAAACTGGCAATATGCTCGGCATCACCCAATTGCCCGAGTGTTCCGCGCAGCATCAACTGTAGCAGCGTCGGCGTATCTACCGGCTTTAGTACGGTCGCTACAAGGTGGCCCTGCTCCACCGCCTCCGCTTCGGGAAGGCCGATGCGTTCGAGTTGCAATCGGTTATTGCTGACAAAAATCATCAGCGTGCGCAGCTCATACGACTGATCGCCATGCTCGACATAAATACGCATTGGCCGGTGTTCACGCAGCAGCGTCATAATGCCTGCCCACCAAGCCACCAGCCGGGTACGGCCGTAGGACACTTTATAGGCCTCACGTTCTTCGAGCAGCTTCGGGTAAAGCCCAAGGCTCGCATTGACCAGGAATACTCGGTTATTCACCAGTCCGACCTGCACTGGATGAGCACGCGAACTCAGCAATACCTGCAAGGCCTTTGCCGTATCAGATGGAATGCCGTGGGTGCGACTAAAATAGTTGAAAGTGCCTTGGGGCAATACGCCGAACGGGCAGCCGCTGCCCAGCACCGCCTGAGCTACGGCATTAATGGTGCCATCGCCGCCTGCTGCGACCACCACGCCGCCTTGCGCCTGGGCCCGGGCCACGGCCGATGCCGAAATGTGCGGTAACCGGGACGCATCTTCGACCAGCATGACATGATATTCGCGATTGGCCTCGGTCAAAAAGGTTTCGATAATTGCGCGCGTTACCGCAACATCATCACTGCCGGAGCCGGCGTTGAACACTATGAAAAACGGAGCTGATGGGTTTATCGTAACAGCTTGCATATGGGGTACTCCCATTAACCAGTGAACGGCAATTCGGAATTCTAAGCGTCCGTCTGTAAAACGACGCTTAATTTTTCCACTAATCAGCGCCGTTTTTCAAGAAAAACAGACTATACATTAAAAACAGCGATGATCTGTTGGCAAATATTGATGCTCTTTTATTCCAAGCCGGCAAATTTTCCACTTGGCGAAAATGATAATATTTATTTTAATAATTCAATAATTGTTGTAGCATTGAATGATGGATAAAAAAATTGCAACAACGATATTTGAATCACTGGCTTCCGGTGTACGGCTGGATGTTTACCGGCTGCTGGTTAAAAACGCGCCCAATGGCCTGGTCGCTGGGGAGATTGCTGCGCGGTTGGCTTTGCCGGCCACCAATCTGTCCTTTCACCTCAAAGCACTGACCCAAGCCGGTTTGCTCAGCGTCGAACAAGAAGGCCGCTATCAACGCTATCGCGCTAATTTGTCCATTATGCAGGAACTGATTGTTTATCTAACCGCCGAATGCTGCACCGGACATGCTGAGGCTGAGCATTGCTTTGACAGCGATTCAGCATCGGACTGTTGTAACACTTAAGCAAATCTTTCAACCACTGATCAAATAGACTCTTATTTATGAATGTACTTTTTCTTTGTACGGGTAATTCTTGCCGATCTTTAATCGGCGAAGCTACTTTCAATCATCTTGCTCCAGAAGGCTGGCGGGCATTGAGTGCAGGCAGCAAGCCTTTAGGACGATTAAACAGTCGAGCAGTCGCTTTGCTTGAGCAGGAAGGTATTTCTACTGAAGGTTATTACAGCAAATCCTGGAATGATCTGCCTTTGACACCTGATATCGTCATTAGTGTTTGCGGCAATGCGGCTAACGAAACCTGTCCCGCTTATCTGGGCCCTGTATTGCGCAGTCATTGGGGGGTTGAAGACCCTGCTCATGCTGAAGGCACTGAAGAAGAAATCACCGCAGCGTTCATGACCGCTTACGGCATCTTGCGCCATCGCATCGAACAATTTCTGGTCTTGCCGCTGGACGAGTTGAAAAACGATCGTGACCGATTGAAAGCGGAGCTGGATCGTATCGGCACCCTGTTACCTTAAGCCTTAAGAGGGCCAACGTGTCTGACTTATTGAATGATTTACCTAATATCGAGCGCGACCTGTTCCGGGTTCCGGACCTGGCCGAGCTGCGGCCGGCAACGCCTTCCACGCATGCGCCGCGCTTCCTGCTGTTGTACGGCTCTTTGCGTGAGCGTTCCTTCAGCCGGTTGCTGACCGAAGAAGCCGCGCGGCTGCTTCGGGCTATGGGAGGGGAGGTGCGGATATTCAATCCCAGCGGTTTGCCTCTGCCTGACGATGCGCCGGAGACTCATCCCAAGGTGACCGAGCTACGGGAACTGACCCAATGGGCCGAAGGCATGGTGTGGTGTTCTCCTGAACGTCATGGGGCAATGACCGGCATCATGAAAGCGCAAATCGATTGGATTCCTCTGTCCATTGGCGCTATTCGCCCCACCCAAGGGAAGACCTTGGCGATCATGCAGGTGTGCGGCGGCTCGCAGTCTTTCAATGCCGTCAATCAAATGCGTGTTCTGGGCCGCTGGATGCGTATGTTGACCATTCCTAATCAGTCGTCGGTGGCCAAGGCCTTTCTCGAATTCGACGACAATGGCCGGATGAAACCGTCCCCTTATTATGATCGGGTGGTCGATGTGATGGAGGAACTGTTTAAGTTCACGCTGCTGACCCGGGATGTGACGCCTTATTTGGTTGACCGCTACAGTGAGCGCCGGGAGAGCGCCGAAGCGCTGTCCCGGCGGGTTAATCAACCTGCGATCTAATCGCCTCATTTTTGCAATAACAGATATTTTAATATTTAGTGGAGACTTCAAATGAAAACCATCCAAGTGTTTGACCCAGCATTATGTTGCAGCACCGGAGTTTGCGGCGTGGACATCGATCAGCAATTAGTCGACTTTTCTGCCGATGTGGATTGGGCTAAACAAAACGGTGCTCAGATTGAGCGCTTCAACCTCGCCCAGCAACCTATGGCTTTTGCCGATAACACGGTCGTTAAAGGCTTCCTTGAGCGTTCCGGAGCGGAAGCGCTGCCGTTAATCCTGGTCGATGGTGAAGTCGCTCTGGCAGGGCGTTACCCGAGTCGCGCCGAACTGGCACGCTGGACCGGAATCACGCATCCATCGATTGAAATTAAACCGGAAGGCGGCTGCTGTAGCGGCAGCAGTTGCTGTTAAAAAAAGCCTTGGAAACGGGCATGATGAATATGAAATTTCTCGATCAATCGCCGCGCTTTTTGTTTTTTACCGGCAAGGGCGGTGTCGGCAAAACCTCGATTGCCTGCGCCACGGCGATACAGTTGGCGGATGCCGGTCGACGCGTGCTGCTGGTCAGTACCGATCCGGCCTCCAATGTCGGCCAGGTCTTTGGCATCAGCATCGGCAATAGCATCACCGTTATTCCGGCCGTGCCCAATCTGGCCGCGCTGGAAATCGATCCGCAAGCCGCCGCCCAAGCGTACCGGGACCGTATCGTAGGGCCTGTACGCGGCGTACTGCCGGATGGGGTGGTGCAAGGCATCGAGGAGCAACTGTCCGGCGCTTGCACCACTGAGATTGCCGCCTTCGACGAATTCACCGCGCTACTGACCGAATCGGTGCTGACCGTCGACTATGACCATATTATTTTCGATACGGCGCCCACAGGCCACACCATTCGCCTGCTGCAACTGCCCGGCGCCTGGAGCGGCTTTCTTGAGCAAGGCAAGGGCGATGCGTCCTGCCTGGGGCCTTTGTCCGGCCTCGAAAAGCAGCGGGAGCAATACAAGGCGGCAGTGGATGCGCTGGCCGATGCGGCCCGTACCCGGCTGATCCTGGTGGCCCGTGCCCAGCAAGCGACATTGCGCGAAGTTGCCCGCACCCATGACGAACTGGCCGCCATTGGGCTGGTACAGCAGTATTTGGTTATTAACGGCATCCTGCCTCGTATTGAAGCTGAAAATGACCCCTTGGCAGCCGCCATTCACGAGCGGGAACAATCCGCCCTCAACGCCATCCCGGATGTCTTGCAACAGCTTCCCTGCGATCAGGTCATGCTCAAGCCTTTCAATCTTGTCGGATTGGCGGCGTTACGGCAACTGCTGGTCGATACGCCTTCGCAGGCTCAAGGTACGGCCGATTCAGCCATTAAACTCGACACCCCGAGTTTGTCAGAACTGATCGACGGCATTGCACAGGATGGGCGCGGGTTAGTCATGCTGATGGGCAAGGGCGGCGTCGGCAAAACCACGCTGGCCGCCGCCGTAGCCGTAGAACTGGCCCGTCGAGGCTTGCCGGTGCATCTGACCACATCAGACCCGGCCGCTCACTTAAGCGAAACCTTGAGCGGAACATTGGCTAATCTGACGGTCAGCCGGATCGATCCGCACGCGGAAACCGAACGCTACCGGCAGCATGTTTTGCAGACCAAAGGCGCAAACCTGGATGCCCAGGGCAGGGCGCTGCTGGAAGAAGACCTGCGCTCGCCTTGTACCGAGGAAATTGCCGTGTTTCAGGCTTTTTCCCGCGTCATCCGCGAAGCAGGCAAGAAATTTGTGGTGATGGATACGGCGCCGACCGGCCACACCTTGCTGTTGCTGGATGCGACCGGTGCCTATCACCGCGAGATTAGCCGCCAGATGGGCGACACGGGCTTGCACTACACCACGCCGTTGATGAGACTGCAAGACCCGAAATTGACCAAAGTGCTTGTCGTTACTCTGGCGGAGACTACCCCGATACTGGAAGCCGCCAATCTGCAAGCCGACCTGCGTCGGGCCGGTATCGAACCGTGGGCCTGGGTCATCAACAACAGCGTTGCCGCCACCATTGTCAGCTCGCCGCTGTTGCGCCAGCGGGCCGCCAACGAATTGCGCGAAATCGATGCGGTAGCCAATCAATATGCACAACGTTATGCGGTGGTTCCGCTGCTTCATCAAGAGCCGGTCGGCGTCAGCCGCTTACTTGAATTGGCTGGGCGATGAAATGCCCGAGTCTAGCTTTTTTCAAGCTGTAACGGCAATTTAGCTGGCACCCTTAGCGCGCACAATAACCTCGACCATGGCTATTGTGTCGCATTGCCGGGTACGCTAACATCCAAATCAGTTTGCCAGGGCCGTTACTCATTCACCGCAAAATAGTTGCCCGTAACCGGCGGGTGTAAATACATCCGCGCCTGATTTTGGCGATTGAAAGCGTTCGACTTAGGCATGAATGTTGAGCCGGGCTATCATCAAAAACCGTAAATCCGCTTGTGGCGGGTTTTTATTGAGAGGCTACAGCGTTTTGCCGTCGAGTTTTAAAAGATACGCTTAGCGAACTATTCAAATTGGAGGTCATCATGGCACCAGCAACAAGTAATAAAAACAATCTGTTTTCGCCGATAGCGTTAGGGGATATGACCTTAGCCAACCGGATAATCATGGCACCGTTAACGCGCAATAGGGCGGGTGACGGCAATGTGCCTCAGGATATGAATATCGAATATTACCGGCAACGGGCCGGGGCCGGTTTGATTGTCAGCGAAGGCAGCCAAATCTCGGCTAGCGGCATCGGCTATCCCGGAACTCCGGGCATTCATTCAAACTTGCAAGTTGAAGGTTGGAAGCGCATTACCCATGCCGTTCATAAGCAAGGCGGCCGGATTTTTATCCAACTTTGGCACACCGGCAGAATCTCCCATTCATCGTTACAACCTCGTCATATTCTGCCGGTTGCGCCATCGGCACTGAAAGCCGCCGGCCAAGCCATGACCTATCAAGGTTTGCTGGATTTTGAAACGCCGCATGCGCTAACTCTGGATGAATTGCCGGGTATAGTTGACGAATATGCAACGGCTGCACAAAACGCCAAAAAGGCCGGCTTCGATGGCGTGGAGCTTCATGCCGCCAACGGTTATCTGCTGGATCAGTTTTTAAGAGACGGCACCAATCGCCGCGAAGACAGCTACGGCGGCGACATTGCCAACCGGATGCGCTTGTTGGTTGAAGTGGTTGAAAAATGTATCGAGGTCTGGGGAAGCCATCGTGTCGGAGTGCGCGTGTCGCCGGAAAACAGTTTTAACGATATCAAAGACAGTCAGCCGCAACAGACTTTTAATGCCGTCGCCAAAAAATTATCCGACTACCCGTTGGCCTATTTGCATGTGCTGGAAGGCGACATGATGACCGGTAAGCGGGAGGTGGATTACGTGGCATTAAGAAACTGCTTTTCAGGGCTTTATATGGCTAACAACGGCTATGACCTGGAAACCGGCAACAGGGCTATTGAACAGAGCCATGCCGACATGGTGGCGTTCGGCAAGCTGTTTATCGCCAATCCGGATTTGCCGGATCGTTTCGCTAAAAACCTGCCGCTAAATAAGCCGGATCACGCGACTTTTTACGGCGGCGATGAAAAGGGTTACACCGATTATCCTAAGTATGCGGGTGGATGAAGGATGGGCCGCAGCTTACCCGGTGCAAAGTGAGGAGTGCAAGCTCTGCTTGCCTTGCAGGCGAAGCCTGCACTCCGGGAGCCTTAAAAAAGCGTTAAAAGTTGATTTGGGTGCCAACGGAAGATGTATATTACGATGAGTGTAGCGCGTGGAAACGGGTAAAATCATCTTTGGGCGCTGATTAACTCCGAATAGCCGTCTTTATAACTCGGATATTGGAACCGATAACCCAACGCCTTTAACCTGGTATTACTGCAACGCTTGTTCATTCCGACATCGGCATCGACTTTCTTAACACTGGGTGGAGGGCAATGCAGGCGATCTGCCAACCAGGTCATTACGTCCCACATCGGCGCCGGGTCATCATCACTGGCTAAATAACATTGAGCTAACGCTTTACCGGCCAGGCGCTGCTCCAGCAAAAAAGCCAAAACGCCGACGCAATCTCGCTGATGTATCCGGTTGGTAAAATAAGGCGGGGTTTGCTGTATGGCCGGTGCTTGCGTCGCCTGTCTTAACAGAGATTCCCGCCCCGGTCCGTAAATGCCGGAAAAACGCACCACAATATTAGCCGGATTTAAAGCCAGCAATTTTTGTTCGGCTTGCCTGATCAATCGGCTGGTGATATTGGCAGGCTCGGCGGCTGAGTCTTCATCCACCCATTCGCCTTGGGATTGTCCGTAAACGCTGGTGGATGAGACCATTAGCCAAGGGGTTTGCGCAAGCCTTACGAGCAGATTGTCCAAGCCGGTTTCATAAACAGCGCGATAGCTTTGTTCATCCCGCCCGTCAGGCGAAACAATAAAAAAAGCCTGAGTAAAATCGCTATCCAAACCTGCCAGGTCGGAGGATGAGCTGATATCGGCAGCAACATAGCAGATAGGGCCGGACGCAGATAACGGCGGTTTACGCTTTAGCCCGGTGACTTCATGGCCTTGGGCCGATAACACTTCGGCAAGCTCAGAGCCTATCGCGCCGCAGCCGACAATCAGAATTTTTGCCATGTTTATTATTGATTAAGGAGTTGCAGTTCTTGCGGATAAGGCGACATGTAATAGGACTCTTCGATGTAGGGATCGGGCGCTTTACGAAAATGGTGTTTAAGTAGGGTTAAAGGCACTATCAGCGGTACATAGCCGTTGCGGTATTGCTCAATTACTTCGCAAAGTTCGGCTTTATCGTCGGCGCTTAAGGCTTTTTTTAAATAGCCTTGGATATGCTGCAAGACGTTGACGTGATTTTTGCGGGTGGCGATCTTTTTAAGGGTGGTCATCAGCTGCGAAATGTATTGTTCTGCAACAGGCGCAAGGTTGGTTTTGTTGAGTCCCGCCAATAACTGGCCCAGGTCGCGGTAATCGTCATGGCTCATGATAATGAGCTTATGGCGTGCATGAAAATGCGTCAGGCTGCTTATAGTCAGTCCGTCTGCCAGTATTAATTTCCAGCGGTAGAGAACGTAAACGCGCTGGATAAAGTTCTCGCGCAGTCCGGGATCGCCAAGCCTGCCTTCTTCCTCTACCGGCAACAGCGGATTATTGCGCATCATTTCCTGCGCATAAATGCCGACTCCGTCCTTATGCGGTTGGCCTCCAGCATAAACCTTTACCCTCTCCATGCCGCAACTGGGCGAATCCTTTTTCAAAATGTAGCCGCACAAGTCGGCGTGCAAATCTTTTTGATGCGTAGCCCGGTTGTGCAAGCGTTCGGTTACATCCAGTTCAGGGTCTTTAATGCCGACACAGTGAATTGCATTGTCAATTCTTACCAAGTGAATGGCTGGCCGAGGCGTGCCCAGGCCAATTTCCACTTCCGGGCAAAAGGGGTGGAACTCAAAGTATTCGCTCAGGGTGCCGGTAATGTAAGGGTCAAGTTTGTGCCCTCCGTCAAAGCGGACATTCTGGCCCAATAAACAACTGCTGATGCCGACAGGAATCTTTTTCATAAGGCTGACGAGTGCTGAATGAGTGATGGCCCGAGTCTATAGCCTTTGGAGGATTTTTCAATCGATTTTTGGCCGTCCCTGCATGAAGGCTTAATCATTCGCGTAGATTTATGACCAAAAGCCAGAGGGTTCAGTCACTTATAGCTAAAACGCTAGGTAATGGCACTTATTGATCGAAGGAATTGAACCCCCTATTCTACAAGCGGGGTGTCTGCTAAATAGGGTTGCTCCTTCTCCAAAGGGATACCTACAAGGACGTAGGTAGTAAGGCACCCCCAGGGATGGAGAGGGGGCGAATGCGGGGGCAGTTGTTCGTGTTCCCTGCTTTTCGAACTATGGACTTACTGAACGGTTAATGGATGTTGTCGCGGTTCCATTTCGCTGTAACGGCTATGGTTTAAATTTTCTGGTAATTACTTGCATAGACGCGTCAACCGGTCGGGTGTTATTTGCAAATACACGGTTGTGGCGGTTTTCTTGCTGTTCCCCGGGTATATTTTTATTACCGGTTTTAACATGAATCCGCAGATCGCCGTATTTTCGCTTTCCAATGAAATTTACTCAGGCTAATGAGCCAAGGAGTGATCATGGAATATCATATATCTGAATTGTTGATTAATATGTGGGGCACTGTTTTGATATTGGTGTTGCTAAGGTACAAGATCTGACCTTGGGATGCATTAATACAGTGTGCTATTTTGACAATAATGCCGGCCATATCTGTGGCATGGGATGGCTTCGCTCTGAACTTTTCCGGCTTTGTAGCCCTTGGCGTGCAGGATTCGAGAGGCAATCATCAGAAATATCCAATACTATAAGTTTTTAAGGATGACACTGATGCAATTTAAAACCATTTTTTACATTATCGTTATGACATTAAGCACAGCAACCCAAGCATCAGAAAAACAATTACCGCCTTGTCCAGGCAGCCCCAATTGCGTTTCCAGCCAGGCGAAAGACGCCGACCATTTTATTGCGCCGTTTAAAATCATAGGCAATGTTGATGAGGCTTGGGCGGCGCTGAAAAAAGCCTTGGTCGGCCAGAGCCGCACCGTCATCACCAACGTAACCGGCGATACGCTTCATGCCGAGGCAACCAGCCTGGTATTTCGCTTTGTCGACGATATAGACGCGATACTGGACGCCGATGCCAGGATGATTCATATCCGTTCCGCCTCGCGCACCGGTTACGGCGATTTCGGGGTTAACCGCAAGCGCATGGAAACGCTCCGCTCGGAGCTGCAACAGGCGCGTGTGATTGAATAACGCTGTCGCTTTTGATGGCCTGTTACTCGACTTCATTATTCATCTTCCGGCGCGACCTGCGTCTGCATGACAATACCGCATTGCTTGAAGCCTTGCGGGTTTCAAGGCAGGTCGTTCCGTGCTTTATTTTCGATCCCCGGCAGATCGAGCCGCACCCTTACCAAAGCAAGCCGGGCTTGCAGTTTATGTTGCAGTCTATTGATGACCTTCAGCAACAGTTACAGGAGGTAGGCGGCAAACTGGCGCTTTATCATGCGCTGCCGGAGCAGGTCGTAAAGCGGCTACATGAGCAACAACAGATACAAGCCGTGTTCATCACTCGCGACTACACCCCTTTCAGTCGGCGGCGCGACGACGAGTTGGCCGCTGTGTGCAAACAGCTGGGCATCGCGCTGCATACGCTTCCGGGCATTCTGCTTAATGAGCCGGAGCAAGTCGTGAAAAATAACAAAACACCGTATCAAGTGTTTACGGCGTTTTATAACCATGCAAGGCAAATCCCGGTTGCTCTGCCGCAAGCTTTGGTTAAGTGGAATTTTTTGGCGGCGACTTCCGAATTCACCCCCGATCAGTGGGTCTCGCCGCTGGCGGAATCTGTGATTAAAGGCGGCCGCAATCGGGCGCTGGCGATACTGGACCGGATAGGCGACTATGCCGATTACCGGAACACCCGCGACTTTCCGGCGCTGGATGCGACCAGCAAGCTTTCCGCGCATTTAAAGTTCGGCACTTGTTCGGTCCGGGAAGTGTTTTATGCCATTATCGAACAGCTCGGCAGCGAACATCCGTTGATTCGGCAACTATACTGGCGCGATTTTTTTACTCATATTGCCTATCACTTTCCGCAGGTTTTCGGGCGGGCTTTTGTGGAGAAATTTGATAACCTGCAATGGGATAACAATCCCGATTATTTCCAGGCCTGGTGCGATGGCAAAACCGGCTTTCCGATAGTCGATGCGGGGATGCGCGAGCTCAAAGCCACCGGTTACCTGCATAACCGGGTACGGATGATTACGGCCTCATTCCTGGTCAAAGACCTGCATATCGACTGGCGTTGGGGCGAGCGCTACTTTGCCCGGCAGCTGGTCGATTACGATCCCTGCGTCAATAACGGCAACTGGCAATGGGCCGCCTCGACAGGCTGCGATGCGCAGCCGTATTTCAGGATTTTCAATCCCTGGCTGCAACAGCTTAAGTTTGATCAGGATTGTCGGTACATTTATCGCTGGCTGCCCGAACTGCAAGCCCTTCCGCCCCTTACCATTCATCAATGGGATAAGAGACATGGTATATGCAATTATCCTGCGCCGGTTGTCGATCATGCCCGTGAGAGCCAATTAACCAAGACCCGGTTTAAGGAAGCCGCCGGCACGAAGAATAAGGTTCAAAGCCAGCTTTGAACTCCGGTATTAGTTTATGGAGTCCAAGACTGGCTTTGGCCGTTCAACGTTAATGAGACAACGCTTCATTCAATGCAGCGGCAAGATCCTCGTATTGAAACCTGAAACCCTGCGCCAACAGCCGCTCCGGCATCACGCGCTGGCTGCCCAACACCAGTTCCGACATTTCGCCGAGCAGACTTTTTAACACGCAAGCCGGAACCGGCAGCAGCGCGGGGCGATTCAGGCATTGCGCCAGTATCCGGGTGAATTCGGCGTTGGTGACAGGGTTCGGGGCGGTTGCGTTATAAGCACCGCGCATTGTCGAATCGGCCATCATGGTCTGGGCAATATTGATCCAATCCTTACGATGCACCCAGGACATCCATTGTCGTCCGTCGCCCAAGCGCCCGCCCAGTCCCAAGCGAAACGGCGGCAACATCCGTTGCAAAAAACCGCCGCCGCCCGCTATAACCAAACCTGTCCTGATCAGGCAGACTCTGACACCGAATTGTTCGGCTTGCTTTGCGGCGGCTTCCCAATCGGCGCAAAGCTGACTGGAGAAATCTTCATAGGGCGTTGATTGCTCGGTTAACACCGTGTCGCCCTGATCGCCGTAATAGCCGATAGCGGAACCGCTGATCAACAGTTCGGGCTTAACCGTCATGCGACCGATACAGGTTATCAGGTGATGGGTCAGGCCGATACGGCTGTCCCTGATCTGCTGCTTGCGTGCCTCGCTCCAGCGCGGGCCAATAATCGGTGCGCCGGCCAGATTGACGATGACCTGATAGCTGTCTTCAGCTTTAAGTTGCGTGAGACTGCCCAGTGCATTAACGCTGGGGCCGCATATGTTGGCGACCTTCTCCGGGCTGCGGCTTAATACCGTAACCGCATGGCCTTGCTCGACCAGGTTTTTAACCAAGGCACTGCCAATAAAGCCGGTACCGCCGGTAATTAATATGTTCATAATCGTGTCCTCATAATCATTGATTGATTTGGAAAACTTTTATCAATGCCCAAACAGCATTAACCCGATAGTGACATAAACTAGTAAAAACTGCGTGGATTCCTGAATTCATGGTTCTGCCTTGAGAATGCGGCCTTCTTTCGTCAGGCCCTTCATGCTCAAGAGAACTATAGCTAGCACCTATTGATTCATAGAAAGTTGATATTTCTCAACGTCGATAAATTAATCATAAAATTAAAATTTTCTACAAAGCCAATTTTAAGATTGTGCCACGTATTTAAAAACTATCTGAAAGCGGCACAGAGGCTAATCATAATTTACTTTGTCCCTGATTGGCGAAGCAGTGGCCGGGGTATTTGTATTAAATAGAGTGAGTCTTTATGAAAAACATAAATTTATTCATAGCGATCGGATTACTTTTTTTATTGATTCAACTCATTACAATGATATTGGTCGGCACAAAAGGTGTGTGGGCCGGTTTTTAATGTTAATGGGCTGTTTGTAAAAAACGATGTACAAAAAAAGGGCGGCCTTTAAGCCGCCCCGAATGAGCGCACCTCAAACTTGTCCGGCAGGATTGTTGATATTGGTTATTGTTGGTTTTTTCAACTTTATCCTGCTTTGAATTAAGCGGTATTAATAGCTAATTGATTGTCAGCTTGTGGTGAGCATGATTTGTTACCGGTCATCAATTTATCGATTCGATCGCTATATAAGCTGCATAAGCTGCGAGTCTAACGGCCCGTAGAAATTAAAAAATCCAGCAACGTATCATTAATATCCGGCCACTGCGCATGAAGCTTGTCTCCTTCGCAATACCAGGTTTTTACGCCTTTAGCGCAACCGGAATAAGCCATGCAGCCATTGGCAATCTTTTCAGGTATTGGCTCGCATTGATTGCATGCCGCCCACCAGCCGAAAGTCTGTTGACCGTACTTCGGAAACAAATGGTCGTTCACGCTGTGCATGACCATCACAGGAACCGGATCGGGACATTTGTGATCTCGCAAATCCTGATAATCGATTCCTGCGGCGCTAGGGGCAATCGCCTTGGGAATATGCTTGGTGCCGGACATAAACGCCAAAGCCATCGCGGCAGTACCGCCGTCAGAATGCCCGGTAAGAAAAATTCGTTCTTTATCAATACACCATTGTTGGGCAATCAAGCCGGGAATAGTGCCGAGTTCGATTGTGGACGTAGGCGATAAATCAGGATGATCGGCATAAGCGACGATAAATCCGGCGCTCGTCGCTTTCAGTGTCAGCGCTGTCGTTTTTTCGGTTTTTGCCCGGTTTGAGCCTGCCGGAGACAACACGACCAGCAACGGATGGGCGATCGTGGCATCATAATTTAAAGGTGTGCGTACATTATATTTAATGCCTTCAAGCGTTGACTCGCCATTGACGGCCCCGGATTCTCCAGCAAGCGTATCGGCAACGCATTGCGGGTTTTCGATTTGCCCGGCATAAGACGCGCTACCTACTTGAGAATATTCGTCATTATCTTCGCTGAAAAAGACTATCAGCGTTATCAAGATGGGTAGCAAGAACAGGAGCTTAAAAAGGTTATTTCGGATAGCCGAAGTGGGTTTTAATTTGTCCTGGTAGGCTTTAAACATCGGATGGCCTCGGTGCATCTTTGTCAGCTAAGCGCTTCATAAAATAAATAGCTGCCGCGATAAGTGTCACAATGAACAGCGCTTTTAACAGCAAATTATCCGAAGCCTCAGGTTCAAGACCTATCGAAAGCGGGATATGGTTATCGATGCTTTTGTCTTTATGCACTATCGCGACATGGATCAGATAATTGCCTGCACCGAATTTATTGAAATCGACCGTGCCGTTTACCGTACCGGATTTTATTTTCGTCGGTTCCAGATAGAAAACGCGGGTTCCTTCAGGTTCTTTGGTGACTTCAAACTCGACGGTTAAATTGCGCAGGCCTTTGCCGCCATAATCGAATACCAGGTTAGTGGTACCCAGGTGCGGAATCGACTGGCAATACTCTTTGTTATTAAAGGTCGGTGTGTAGGCGGTAAAGTGGACCCGCTCATGACCGACCAGAATATTGCAGGCGTCGATTTCATTGCTTGCTCCCCGGTGCGCATAAACGGCTGACGGCAAAGCCAATAATCCGAATAACACCAGGACGCGGCAACTACAGGCTATCCTATTGATTAATGCGGGTAATGAAATGTTCTCTTTCATGTTTAAACCTCTTTTTAACTTTAGTGAAAGCAGAATTATCAACCCCACTATTTCTCCGCATTTGACGGCGGGCACAACATCGTATCTCCTGATGATAAAGGCAGAGATCGGCAATCGGCTGCCAACCTGCATCACACTAAAATCGAAACTTTCGGCTTCGCGATTAAAAATGGTGGTGTGCTGCCGGGTGAATTTAAACAGGCCTACAAATCCCTGCATAGATGGAAAATAAACGTCGGCAATACGATGGAAAGGCGTTTGTTCTTGGTCTACGCTGCTTGTAATCAGCGACGCGACAAAGCGGGTTTGCCGGCCAGTTTTTCTACTGCCATCGGCACGTATTTCTGCGCATAGCGTTGTTCAAATAGTTCAGCATCAGCAAGCGTCAATCGGCTTTTGCTGTTTTCATAGATTTCTCATATGGTTTGTCTAAAGGAGCGGCAATCGTATAGCGGAATATGAGCGTTTGTATAATACCTGCTTTCTATGGAACAATAGGTTTTCTCTATATGAGGAGCATCTCTAATGGAAATGCAGCAAATCCGCTATTTTTTGGCCGTCTGTGATCAAGGCTCAATCACGCACGCGGCGCAACTCACTTATGTGTCACAGCCGTCTTTGACTCAGGCGATAAAAAAACTCGAAGATGAAATGGGCGGAGCGTTATTTACGCGGACTCGATCCGGCTGCGAGTTAACGCCGTTAGGTCGTATGGTTGAAGCGAACCTGCGCAAGATTTATAGAGACCTTCAGGCAACCAAAGCCGAAGCGATTCGCTTTACCCGGTTAAACACTGTTCCGTTGCGTATCGGGCTGATGACTACCATAGGCGCGCAACGCCTAAGTCCTTGTTTGGCGTGGTATCAGCAGGAATACCCGAATATCGAATTGGAACTCATCGTCGACAGCGAAGCCGAGTTATTGAAGCAACTAGGTTCAGGATTACTGGATCTGGTAATCAGCGCGCCGGCGCACATACCGGCAACGCCGTATCAATCGACCTTGCTTTACGAAGAACGTTATGTGGTCGCATTCAGCCCTAGCCATCGCTTTAATCAAGTGCAAAAAGTCGATCTTAAAGCGATACAGTCGGAGCCTTATTTAGACAGGCTAAACTGTGAGTTAAGAGAGGATTTGAAATGCATTTGCCAAAACGAGGAAATCAATCTTTACGCCGCTTACCGAAGTAACAGCGAAGAATGGATTTTGCAGATGGTTAAGGCCGGTATCGGGGTTGCATTAATGCCGGAATATACCCTGCCCAAGCAGGCAACAGATATCAGTTATCGCTATCTATCGGAACCTGAAATCAGCCGTCAGGTTTATGCGATTCATACGCATCAGACAGCAGCAAAGCCTGAATTGCAGGCATTGCTAGTGAACTTGAGCGGTACTTAAAATCAGCTTGGCAGGGACGGGTAGGGCGCCACTAGACGCATTAGGGACGTGAGTTGTAAAGCACGAAGTAAAACTCATCGTGTTGGTGATTTGTATTACCCCTACGCAGCAGGAGAGCTTATCTTTATATACAAGTGCCTGTGAGATGCCATTATGGGTATGGAGGACGTAGCCTGTACAAGCCTATGTTCATCGTTATGTCACGAAGACGGATTATTGCAACGGGAGTGCAAGCTTCGCTTGCGCTTGCAGGCTTCGCCTGCACTCCTGTTTGTCCTGCAACGCGCTCATCGTTATACGCATGTCTTGCGAGACATTATCATTTCGGCAGGGATTGCCGAAGCAGGCAGGGCAATGACGCTTGTGTAAAGACGAAAGTGTTGCCTTTATTGTCGCCGGATGGATAATTTGCTTAATCCCTTTGAATTGATTGTCGGAATTTGGGCGGTTACTGTTAGCCGCTTGGTTTATAAAACACTTTTAAAAGGAATTGCGTATGAAAATATTATATATAGTGATTTTTACCTTATTGACAAGCTGCACAGGCATTCCTGAAGGGATTACGGCTGTTGACGGTTTTGACGTTAACCGTTATTTGGGCACCTGGTACGAAATCGCCCGGCTCGATCATCGGTTTGAACGGGGGCTGGAGAATATTTCGGCGACCTATACACTGCGTAAAGATGGCGGCGTTGATGTGCTTAATAAGGGATGGGATGTCAAGGCCGGGAAATGGCAGGAGGCGCAAGGCAAGGCTTATTTTGTCGAACAGTCGGATAAAGGCAGGCTGAAAGTTTCTTTTTTCGGGCCGTTTTATGGCGGCTACAACATCATTGATCTGGATAAAAAAGATTATGCTTATTCGATGGTCACCGGCCCGGATCGCTCTTATTTGTGGATATTATCCCGAACCAGGCAATTGCCCGAGGCGACTTTACAGGCGTTGCTTGAGCGGGCCAAGGCGCTGGGCTTTGCGACCGATCAGCTTATTTTTGTCAAGCACGATTAGCCTTGGGTAAGCAATGCGCATCCAGCGATTTTTCGCTAAATTGAATCTGGTGTGAAAAAGCCGGCCTATGGTTTAAGTGCAAAGCCAGCTTTGCACTCCGGCTGGGCACTGCTTGGTTTTTGGCGTCGCGAAGCTGACTTTGCGCGGTTTCCGGACAGGCATTTTCAATAGGATGAGCGGTTACTCGGATAGGGCGGAATAATTACGATTTCAGGCTATAATCTCATCACGCCAACTCTTCTGAATTTATGCGCACAACACCTTGCCGAAACCGTATAGCCTGTTTGTATGAATAAACCGGCAGCTCCTCGAAAACGGGCCAGTGCCAAGCTGGAGACTAGTCCCAAACCTAAGCCTCGCAGGGCGCCAAGAACGCCGAAAAAGCCGCTGCCTAAACCGCCGGTTGGCAGTTTTAAGCACAGGCTGTTGATGGTCAGCCTTGAAGCGGCCGGGCTGGCGATAACGGCGATTTCCGTAGTCATGATTTTGTTGGGCTATTCGGCCAGCTGGTTTTCCGGCACCCGTTTTTTCACCAGTTTATTGCCGTTTGCAATCGGCGTATTGGCATTGATCGTTGCGGGGGCAGTGTTGCTGATAGGCTGGTGGAAACTGCGCAAACGGTTGCATGATAGGTCGACGATATTGTCGCCGATTCTGGCGATCAGCTTTGCGCTGGTCATCGGCTGGTTTGTGATGCAAAACCAATTTGCCCAGGCGTTCGGCCACTTTCGATTGCTGGTCGGCGGCAAGCAGGAAGCCAGCCGGGTGACATTGGCCCATCAGGTCTATGCGGCTTACCGGCGTTATGATCCGGCACAATTGCAAAAGCTGGTTAACCGGGCCGAGGAATATAACCCGGCCATTGCAGAAGCGGCCAAGGTATTCGATATCGACCCCAATCTTCTGCAAGGCATCGCCGCGACGGAATCCTCGTTTTTGCCCAGAGACAGCCAGGACGGCGGGCACGGCCTGTTTCAAATTACCCAGGTGCCTAAAGCCGTTATGGCGCAGGCCGGCAAACAGCTGGCGGTCAGCAAACCGTCATTGCTCGATCCGCGCCACAATGCCTTTATCGCCGCCGCCACGTTTAAATACTATCTGACTGAGATGCACAACGATCTGTTTTTAGGCTTACTGGCCTATAACATCGGCCCTCGCAACGGCGGCCTTCGCTTTATCATGCAGCAGTATGGCGCGACCGATTTTGTCACCATCCAGCCTTATTTGCAGCAACTGCCTCGCGATTATCCGATTCGTGTTTTATCACATGCGCTCGCTTTCCGGCTCTGGCAAAAAGAAAGAAAACTGCTCGTTTATGAAGAAGGCGACAATGCCATGCGTATACAGCGCATTGGCATTCCTGGGCTACAAGCGGAGCTTTAGGCAACGCGCAATATTCAAAGAGGAGGATGAGCTTAGGACAGTTGCCGGGGAGTTCAAGTCGTAGTCTTGTGATGTGTACGGACTTGGGAAACTGTGCGGCAGGATAACAGTGTGTTTTTTGCCGAAAAGTTTATGGATGACGTGAAAAAAGGCAACTGAAACAAACAGGCATAAAAAAACCGATTGTCTTTAGAAAACAATCGGTTTTTTCGTATCTATGGCGGAGAGGCAGGGATTCGAACCCTGGGAGGGGATCAACCCTCAACGGTTTTCAAGACCGCCGCTTTCGGCCGCTCAGCCACCTCTCCTAACCCGGCGTATTATATATGCTGCTGCATTTATTGCAATCATAATTCTTTATTTGACCCTCAAATAATGCTTTTTTGAGGGTCAAAGCCTGTGCGATGAAATACATTTTGTAATAGTTTCAAAACGCTTCATCTGTTGCCGTAATGAATATCAACGACTGTGTACCGGCTCTCTTTAAGCTCATTCTTAATGGCGACCTCATCGTCAAAAGTCTTTTTAAGCAGCGCTCTTGCCAGCGGAGAATCAAGGCTGATGTATTGTTTTTTAGGATCAAGTTCATCTGCTCCGACAATGCGGTAAGTCATTTCTTCGCCTGCTTCATTCTCCAAAGTCACCCAAGCGCTGAAAAAAATCCTGTCCTGATCGTCAGGCGGGTGGGATACGATGTTAAGGTTGGGCAGGCGTTTTTGCAGATAATGAATACGCCGGTCTATGCCGCGTAGTTCTTTTTTGCGGTAGATGTATTCTGCATTTTCCGAGCGATCGCCTTCCGCTGCCGCTGCCGCTAAAGCCTGGGTAACCTCTTTGCGCTTGGTCCACAGGTCTTTCAATTCAATCTCCAGCGTTTGATAGCCTTCCGGCGTAATATAAGGGGATGACTTTGGCCTAGGCGGTCTCCAGCGCGACATGATTCTTTCCTGTAGACATTTATGATGGATTAAATAATTTTTCAGACAAAATAGTTGCAACTCTTTATCATAGACGGCTTTTAAATTACGAAAAAGGTTTTATCATGCAAGTAGCTGACAATATGGCTGTCTCAATTCACTATACTTTGACTAATGATGACGGCGAAGTACTGGATAGTTCGAAAGGTGGTGAGGCCTTGGTTTATCTGCACGGTGTTGGCAACATCATTCCGGGTCTGGAAGCGGCATTGGCCGGCAAAACTGTCGGCGACAAGTTTAATGTGCGCATTGAGGCCAAAGATGCCTATGGCGAACAACATGACGAGATGATTCAGGTAATCCCACGGTCAATGTTTGAAGGCATTGATGAGCTTGAAGTTGGCATGATGTTCCATGCCGATGTCAGTTCCGGTTCCGGCGAAGTTACCATCGTTAACATCGATGGCGACGATATTACCATTGACGGCAATCATCCGCTGGCGGGAACCGCCTTAACTTTTGATGTGGAAGTTGTGGACGTTAGACCGGCGACTAAAGAAGAAGCCGAGCATGGACATATCCATGGCGCGGGTTGCCACCACTAAGCCTCAACTAACCCACAAAAGCTTTCAGTAATTCAGCGGTATCCGCCATGCCTTTATGGAGGTGCCGCTCAATTTCTTCCATGGTTATTTCCCCTTCCGATTTTCCTGCGGCCCAATTGGCGACTACGTTGATTGCGGCATAATCCATACCGAGTTCTTTGGCCAATGCGGCTTCCGGCATGCCGGTCATGCCGACCAGATCGCAGCCGTCTCTTTCCATACGCTGGATTTCTGCAGCGGTTTCCAGGCGCGGGCCTTGGGTGCAGCCGTAGGTACCTATCGGGCTGACTTTTATGTTGACTTTAGCGGCGGCACTGATCAGGCGGGAACGCAGTTTTTGGCTGTACGGACAGGTAAAGTCTATGTGCGTGACTGTCTCATCTTCAAAAAAAGTATGTATGCGGCCATAGCTGTAATCAATAATCTGGTCTGGGATGGCGATATGCGCTGGAACCATTTCGCTGGTAATGCCACCCACTGCGGCGACAGCAATGATCTGCTCAACGCCAAGCTGCTTAAGACCCCAGATATTAGCCTGATAATTTATTTTATGCGGGGCGATGGTGTGCGGATTGCCGTGTCTGGCCAGGAAGATAATCCGGGTATTGTTCAATTCCCCGGTAACAAACTCGGCAGATGGCGAACCGTAAGGCGTGCTCAGCTGTTCGCGTTTGATGATTTTTAAATCGCTAAGTTGGGTCAGGCCGGTGCCGCCGATAATGGCTAGTTGAGTCATGATGTTTATTCCTTGCAGGCGTAAATGCCCGGTGCGTTGCGTAAATAGCCTTTGTAGTCCATACCGTAGCCGAACACATAACGGTTTTCCACTTTCAGTCCGATAAAATCGGCGGTGATTGGCTTTTGATGATCGAGTATTTTATCTACCAGCACGGCGCTGTAAACGGCTGTTGCGCCTTGTTCCCGGCAATACTGGCAAATCGCTTGAAGGGTAATGCCTTCGTCGAGTATGTCGTCCACGAGCAGTACCGTACGGCCTTTAAGCGATGTTACCGGTTTAACCAGCCATTCGATACGGCCGCCCGAGGTCAGGTTTTGGTAGCGGCTGGCGTTAATTGCGTCAATGGTTAGCGGGATGCTTAACCGGGTCAGTAACTTGCCGAAGGTGACGACGCCGCCGTTCATGACGCAGAGTAATAGCGGATTGTGACCGGCAAGCGCAGTGTTGATTTCCTGAGCCATTCTATCGATGGCGATTTCAATTTCCTGTTCGCTGTGCAGCAAATCGGCGGTGGCCTGGACGTGTTTGATTTCTTCAAGCATGGTTGTAGGTATGGTTAATGAGAGTTGATAATTGCTGCCATTTTTCAGTATGCGTCAGCTGTTCGCGGTTCATCTGCGGTTTGCCCTGCATACGACTAAGCCGCTGTTCCCTGACGGGGTCTTGGCTTATCGGCAAGGCCTCAAGCACCTGCTCGGCGGCGGCCGGATTATTGCAAACCAGGATCATGTCGCACCCGGCCAATTGCGCCAGTCTAGCGCGTTCCGGGAAGTCGCCGACCGATGCCGCGCCTTCCATGCTCAAGTCGTCGCTGAACACGGTGCCGTTGAAGTTCAATTCCTTGCGTAAAATCTGCTGTATCCAGAACGGCGAAAAGCCGGCCGGATTCGGGTCGATTTTTGGGTAGACCACATGCGCAGGCATGATGCCTTCCAAGCCTTCCTCGATCAGTTGTTTAAAGGGCAGCAAGTCTTTTGCCCTGATGCTGTCCAGGTCTCTTTCGTCAATCGGCAGGGTCAGGTGTGAGTCCAAAGCCACTGCGCCGTGCCCGGGGAAATGCTTTCCGGTTGCGGCCATGCCCGCTTCATTCATGCCTTTTCTAAATAAGCTTGAAAGGCGTGTAGCAAGGGTCGGATCGGTTGAAAACGAACGGTTGCCGATGATTTCGCTAACGCCGCAATCAATATCAAGGACCGGGGCAAAGCTGAAATCAACGCCGACAGCCAGTAATTCAGCGGCCATCAGCCAGCCTGCCGATTCCGCCAGTTCAGGGCTTTGCGTATAGCTGACCGCAGGAGGCAAACGGGTGAAGCCGTGCTGGAAGCGTTGCACTCTGCCGCCTTCCTGATCGACAGCGATCAGTATGTTGCCATTACGCGCCGCGCGAATTTGATTAATCAACTCGGTAACTTGTTCGGGATCTTGATAATTGCGCGAAAAAAGAATGACTGCTCCGGTGTTGGGATGATTGATCTTTTCTTTTTCGTCTTGTGCCAGGGTTAAGCCTGCAACGTCCAGCATTATCGGGCCGATGGGGAGATTAGTTGTCATTACCTTGTCAGTATTGGATTTGGTTTAAAATTGATGGGCTTGGCCTTATACTAGGCCATTATTTTCCAGTTACACGGAGTCTGTTATGCGGTTATTAGTTGTGGTATTAAGTCTTCTGTTCATGTCCGCAGCTGTTGCGAATGAAGGGGGTAAAGAATCGGAAGCAGAAGCCGGCGTAAAATATCTGGAAATGACTCCTAAGTTTACCGTTAATTTGGCGGAACCAAAAAAGTTTTTGCTGATAAACGTGCAATTATTGGTTGAAGGTGCCGCCACTATTGCGGCGGTAAAAAAGCACATGCCGGCATTAAGGCACGAATTGATCATGCTATACAGCGGCAGACCGTCTGAAGGGCTGCAAACCATGGAACAGCGCGAAGCATTACGGCAGGAAACGACCGATATTATTCGTAAGACGCTGGCAAAAATGGAGGAAGGGGATAAAGGCCACGGCGAAGCCGCTGAGGAAGAACATTCCGAAGAGGATAAGGCTGAGCACCCCGGAGGATTTAAAGAGGCTTATTTTACTGAGTTTTTGGTTGATTAAGATTTTAAGGCACAAGGCCAAAGGCCTTGTGCCTGCTTTACATGCCCAACTGGGCTTTAACGCGAGTTAAGTTATCTGCAATCTGCCGGTCTGTGTAAGGCTCGGCAGCGAATTTCCCCCAGACCGGCGCAGGCCAGGCTTTATCGGTCTGATAGCGGACTATATAATGGATATGCAGTTGCGGGACCATATTGCCTATTGCGGCAATATTCATTTTGTCCGCTTTATAAAGCACTGCCAGATTCTCGGCAAGATAGCTCGATTCTTCCGCCAGTAATTCACGCTCAGCTTTGTTCAGCTGATAAATTTCCTGCAAGTTCGCTCGTTCCGGAACCAGTATAAACCAGGGATATTGGCTGTCATTCATCATTAATAATCGACACAGCTCAAAACTGCCAATGGCTATGCAATCCTGTTTCAGGCGTGGGTGTAGCTGAAATGTCATGAGTAGGGCAATCCTAAAAACTAAAAAGCAAGGCTTGAAGAGGGCTGGATTCGAGCAGTTTAACTTAAATATTCTGACCGAATATTAACTGATGTTTCAAGCATTCCCAAGCAAACCTGAAAATTGGAAGCGAGTGCGGATGGCTTTTTTGATATACCGCGGTCTGAACATTATTTTCCATAACTCGCACAGTAGCTTGACAAAAGTCGTGCTAGGGCGGACACAAACGTTGGCAATTTTGCCAAACAAGTAGGTGGTGATTGCCTATAGGTTTATGCAGGTGAGGTAGAAGAATAGAGAAGTGCTATTTGACTATTGAATTCCGAAATCAACAAGGTAAAGGCGAGCCTTATCTTAATTTATCAAGGTATGAATGCGGCTCAATGAAGTTGGGCAGTAGGTTAATATTTCGAAAATTACACAACAATCAGTTACTTATTGTTGTGTCGCGTTTTAAGCTATCACGACCATAAAAAAAAAGCCTGGATTCACTAATGAATCCAGGCTTTATCCGCCAAGATGTTCTTCTTCTAATTGAACTTGGCGACCATTCCTCCTCAGAAATTGGTGGGTTTATTCTATAGTGCAGATTTATAAGAAAACATAGGTACCATTACTTATAGAAATAATTTCTATTTTTATCGGTCATAATCGCAAGCTCAATTTACTGGTTGATGACCTCGCGTAAAATGGAATGACTCTTGTTTGACTCGACTATTACCGGCTGATTTTCAGGCTGATTAATTTGGACGAGAGTAAGTGTGTTTGCTTGTAGGGATTGAAATAGAAAATAAATGATCCTGCAAGTAATTGATAACTAATTGATTAAAGGCTGCGCATTGTCGTGGGATTTGGGCGAATGCTGAGCTGTTGAATAGCAGCAGCCATTTCAGGAGCACTGGTAAGGGTTTGGTAAAAAGAATGCCCTTCTATTTATGAAGGGCATTATCGAATGGCCCTGGAAGGGCCTGTGGCCCGGGGAGGGGCCGATAGGGAGCATTTACGCTTTGGAAAGATTTCAAAACGTGCGATGAAGTATTTCTTATTTGTTAACCATAATAAATCAGTGTCGCTACGTATTTCGGCAATTTCATAAAGCTCGACATAATGCCGAGCGTTAACAAAAGCAAGGATTGCGAGGTTTTGCCTAGCTTTGGATCTATAGCCAGTTAATCTAATCTTCTTGATCGCTTAATCGGCGCTTTCGGATATTTTTGGGCTGATCGTCAACGCACACGCTGGGTGTCTGCATTACATTTTCAAGATCTTCTATCAAGCCGACAAGGCAAATTCCATTGCTTTCTCTGACGTCTTTTAAGAAATTGATGGTTATTTCCAACACTGATTCATTGATTAGCTTCATCTTAACCTCATAAATAAAGTTAATTACTGATTTGGCATTTTATGTGAAAACTCAAGAGAATCAATTGGTAAGATTAACTAGTAGAGGGGTAAGTATTCGTACATATCCCCAAATGCTAAGTTAACGATTAAGCTATATCACCGTCCATTGATGATAGTTAGAACTCCAGAAGGAGCAAAGCAAATTTGCTTCTCTTTCGGGTTTTAAGCACTTCATCAGCGTTGTAAAGCCCTTTGTGATTATTTTTGCGAGTAGAATTATTATGACAACACATATTGAATTTACTTCAGAAGCATTAGGAATTTTAAAAAAAGAAAGGAATGTCCACCCCGTCCCGCTAGTTCGTCGACGTCTACAAGCCTTGTGGCTAAAAAGCCGCGGCCTGTCTAATCATAAGATTGCCTTATTGGTGGGCATTTGTGAAACTACCTTACGCGATTATTTTCAGTTATATCAACAAAGTGGAGTGGAAGGTTTAAAAAACCTTTATTTCTGTTTCGGATAAAGCTGAATCAATGTTTGCGCAGGTCGATACGCTCGCGGCGCAAATTTGAGCCTTTGAGTAAGACTTTCAACTGTCGTATTCCTTCAAACGTAAACACAGGCGACTTTTAAGAGTTAGGGTAATACGAAGCAGTTTTTGCTCGTATTACCCTGTGAATGATTAGGGTATCAAACTGTGTAAAACGAAGCTATCAAGGCCGGGTAACACCGGCTTTTTTGTGCACGTATTTTCCCAAACAATCTTGTGGTGTATCATGTACGCGCGCTAAAAATGGGCACCAAATATGAGTGCCGGACTTTAATTCACTGTTTAGCGTGTCATCTAAAATAATAGCTTATATTAATTCTGACTGAAAAATACAACAATAACAGGAGGATGGTTTTATGTCTGCCCAAGCCATTTCAGCTCAAGATATAACTGATGATAACCAGCTGACCGTCTCGTTCCGGCTGTTGTTGGGTTTGTATGCAATCATTCCTTTGTGTTTATTGTTGCAACTGTTTGATGGTTGGTTTTGGCAGGGCTTTTTGCAGCAGAATTTACCGAGCAGTCCGAAGCACTTTTTATTATTTCAAATTATTTTTGGTACGCCGCATATTGTCGCCAGTTCCATCTTACTGGTGAGCAATACCGAATACCTGAAAGTATATAAGCTGAAAATCATTTTGATGACGGCTGCTATTATCACGTTTTTCGGCGTCGGTAGCCTGTTTATTCCCTATAAAGCGCTTTACGTGACGGTAGCGGCCTGGACCGTATATCACGTGCTTAAACAACAACTGGGCGTGGGGCGCAGCTTGTACCGTCTGCCTGATTGGGTTTTTTATTTGCTATTGTGGATGAGTGTAACGGCGGGCATCTTTATTTATATTGGAATATTTATGAAGAACAGCCTGGATGTGCAACAACTGGAGTGGATAAAGCTGGTTGCGGGCGGTTTATGTGTAGGATTGGTGTGCACTGCTCTGCTATGCGAGCGCTACCTGACCACGCAATCCGGCCGGTATTTTTTGTGGTTCAACGTTTTATTGGTATTAAGCAGTTTCTATCTGTTTGTTCAGCAGTATTACTTTCTCGCGATCCTGGTGCCAAGGCTGGTGCATGACGCGACGGCCTATATTTTCTACGTGGTGCATGACTACAA